>OLIT01001593.1_pt1 | contig 19093 bp, 17 predicted proteins | sample 1601341 | NCBI WGS metagenome assembly OLIT01 (sample SAMEA2452121, study PRJEB22498) | human gut metagenome | biome: human feces; feature: human gut; material: feces | place: Australia | collected 2012
AGCCGTGAAGATGATTTGTGATTGGGCAGCCCGCCGCAATCTGCTTCATAAAGTGGAAGTGCTGGGATTTGTGGACGGTCATACTTCGGTGGACTGGATACAACGTACCGGGTGCCGTGTCATCAATCTTCTTTGTAAGGGGTCATTGAAACATTGTACCCAACAATTGAAAAAGACTCCCGAAGAACATATCGCAGATATTATCAACGTAGTACATTACGCAGATGAACAGGATATCGGAGTGAATGTATATCTGGAAGACTGGAGTAACGGAATGAAAGATTCTCCCGAATATGTGTTTCAGTTGATGGATGGCTTGAAGCAGACAAGCATCAGACGTTATATGTTGCCCGATACATTGGGAATCCTGAACCCGCTGCAGGTGATAGAATATATGCGGAAGATGAAGAAGCGTTATCCGAATACCCATTTTGATTTTCACGCGCATAATGACTATGATCTGGCGGTAAGTAATGTGCTGGCTGCCGTGTTGAGTGGTGTCAGAGGATTGCACACTACGATCAACGGACTTGGCGAACGGGCCGGTAATGCGCCCCTTTCCAGTGTGCAGGCTATTCTGAAAGATCATTTCAATGCAATGACCAATATTGACGAAAGCCGCCTGAATGATGTCAGTCGGGTAGTAGAATCCTATTCCGGTATTGTAATTCCTGCCAATAAGCCGATTGTGGGAGAGAATGTCTTTACACAAGTTGCAGGCGTTCACGCCGACGGCGATAATAAGAATAATTTGTATTGTAATGATTTACTTCCCGAACGTTTCGGACGTAAACGTGAGTATGCTTTAGGAAAAACAAGTGGAAAGGCAAATATCCGTAAGAACCTCGAAGATCTGGGACTGGAGCTCGATGAAGATGCCATGCGCAAGGTGACGGAGCGAATCATTGAACTGGGGGACAAGAAAGAATTGGTGACCCAGGAGGATTTGCCGTATATTGTATCGGATGTATTGAAACACGGGGCGATAGGCGAGAAGGTCAAGCTGAAGAGTTATTTTGTAAATCTGGCTCACGGTCTGAAACCGATGGCGACTTTAAAGATCGAAATAAACGGAAAGGAATACGAAGAAAGTTCAAGTGGCGATGGTCAGTATGATGCTTTCGTACGTGCGTTGCGTAAAATTTATAAAGTGACGTTAGGACGTAAATTCCCCATGTTGACGAATTATGCGGTATCTATCCCACCGGGTGGACGTACAGATGCGTTTGTGCAGACAGTAATTACCTGGAACTATGACGAACAGGTGTTCCGTACCCGTGGACTTGATGCCGACCAGACGGAGGCTGCCATCAAAGCAACAATGAAGATGTTGAATCTACTTGAAGAATAAGTTGATTTTATTTGTTGCGATTCATCATTATCTGAACTATTTTTTATAAATTGTGCCGTTTGTTGATTGAAGACCAGATTAAACTTTAAAATGAATAATAATGAACATTGAAAAGAGGTGGGTGAAAATGATTTCAATGGCAGCACTTTTATTGATAGTCGTAAGTGCTTGTGATAGTGATGAAGATGTGGAGAGTGGTGACGAAGGATTATATCCCGGACGAATTGTTGATGTAAATTTGCAACTGGATCCGTTGTGGATTTATGAATATACAAATAGAGTAAGGGAGAAAGTCAATATATGTACGGGGAATGACGATAATAATACACCGGGATGGCAACCGGGAGATGAAGTAATAGTAAACTGTACCTTAATGGGTGAATCCAGAGAGGATTTTATTGATTACCAGTTTGCAACTTATGCCGTATATACTGAAACTAAGGGTGGAGTATATAAATGGAAGCTGGATTCCAAACGACAATTATGTGTCAAACGGACGGTGGCTTCTCATGGAGTTGGCGGGGATATACCCGCTTATGATTTTGAACTAAAGATGGTAACGAATGACGGACGTCTGGTCATTCCCGACGGTGTGTCAAATTGCTGGATTAATGTTTATTATACTCCCGGTGAGAAAGTTTCCGATAAATGGGGATCTTATACTTGGCCTCTTGTACGTAAAGACACGTATGCAGTTGGAAATTATGGCAGATGGGGGGCTTCCCTGGCAGACTATGAAGTTAGAGAGGATATGAATACATTGGACTGGCATCCTCAGAGACTTGTCTTGTCGGGTTTTTGCTTACGAGTGATAACAGAACCGGGAGCAACAGTAACTCTTGCTTGTCCAAGGTTTGTTCCTATGGGATACCACCGTTATTCATCGGGACAGTATGAACCATTAGAAGATCAGACATTACCTGTTACTGCGGATATGAACGGAAATGCTTTCTTTTACGGTTGCTATGGTTACGACTATACTTTATTGGCTGAGGAATTTTCTTTTACTATTCGAACGAATACAGGAGAAAAAAAGGTTGTTCCTGGTGATGAAATGAATATACATATATTAGAAGAGCATCGGTATGCATTTGATGCTTCCGATATGACAGAGATTAATTAACTTTGAGTAGTATAAAAGATAAAAAGAAAAGTAACATGGATTTTAAAATTGCTGTATTAGCAGGCGACGGTATCGGACCGGAGATTTCGGTACAAGGTGTAGATGTAATGAGTGCCGTTTGCGAGAAGTTTGGCCACAAAGTAAGTTACGAATATGCAATCTGCGGTGCAGATGCGATTGATAAAGTAGGTGATCCGTTCCCGGAAGAAACATATGAGGTTTGCAAGAATGCAGATGCTGTTTTGTTTTCGGCCGTAGGTGATCCGAAGTTTGATAATGACCCTACTGCGAAAGTTCGTCCGGAGCAGGGATTGCTGGCAATGCGTAAGAAATTGGGATTGTTTGCTAATATTCGTCCGGTACAGACATTCAAATGCCTGATCCATAAATCTCCGTTGCGTGCGGAACTGGTTGAGAATGCGGATTTCATCTGCATCCGTGAGCTGACCGGCGGTATGTACTTCGGTGAGAAATATCAGGATAATGATAAAGCATACGATACAAACTACTACACTCGTCCGGAAATTGAACGTATCCTGAAAGTTGCTTTTGAATATGCAATGAAACGCAGAAAGCACCTGACTGTGGTAGACAAGGCAAATGTTCTGGCTTCTTCCCGTCTGTGGCGTCAGATTGCACAGGAAATGGCTCCCAATTATCCGGAGGTGACAACTGACTATATGTTTGTGGATAATGCTGCCATGAAGATGATCCAAGAACCAGCTTTCTTTGACGTGATGGTGACTGAAAATACATTCGGGGATATTCTGACTGACGAAGGTTCTGTTATCAGCGGCTCTATGGGATTGCTTCCTTCAGCTTCTACTGGTGAAAGTACTCCGGTATTCGAACCGATTCATGGTTCATGGCCACAGGCGAAGGGCTTGAATATTGCGAACCCGTTGGCACAGATTCTGTCTGTAGCTATGTTGTTTGAATATTTCGATTGCAAGGAAGAAGGTGCGCTGATTCGTAAGGCGGTTGATGCATCACTGGATGAAAACGTGCGTACACCGGAAATCCAAGTAGCTGATGGTGCCAAATACGGTACAAAGGAAGTAGGACAGTGGATTGTTGACTATATTAAGAAGGCTTAAACAGATCATTCTGAACAAGATATATGGAGGCTGGATTCTTAAAACGGAGTTCAGCCTCTTTTTTGTTCATTTCGTTTCTTTGTTTTTTTACTGAATAAAATGAGTCCGTTGGGAGAAAAAACTAGTCGGACTGTTAAAAAGTAAAAGAGTAAGATATTTGCTAATGAAAAACAGTATATTTGCACAGATTAATACACAAATGCTATGACAAAAAATTATCTATTCTTACTGTTGGGTTTGCTGCTTGCAGCGTGTAGTTCTGATGACAAGGACGAACAACCGATTTTAGTAACCAATGTTGTAATGCCTGCTTCGGGAACAGTATTCAAGCCTGGTGAAAAGGTAACGATAATGGCGAAAGGATTCCAGGACAATGATGAAATCATGTTCGATATCCGCTGGCCGCTTCAAGATGAAGTGCTGCATGAAGGATATGCTAAAGGGGGACGGGGTGTTATAACGGAAAAGACGGCTACGAGCATTACTTTTCTGGCTCCCGGACACTGGCCTGCTTCTACAACGGAAATCTTGTTACGCCGCTCCGGTCAAATGATGTCTTTAGGAAAGATTTCAGTGGCGGATGGACAGGCACCCAAAGATTTTCAGCTTTATGGTATCATTAATATTCAAACACCCAAACAGGAATTCCTTTCATTTGAGCGATTTCAATCATGTGTTTTGTACCATTGGATTTTCGATCCCAAAATGCAATCAGATGGGTGGCTATGCTTAGCATATCATTATTCCTAAGGAATCCAGCAATACGAGGATATTCTTTCCAATTTGCAGGGAATAAAATCTTGGTCAATTTATTTTCATCTGCATATTGAATACCAAGAGTATCGGCTCCTTTTGCCATTCCTGAGATAACCTTTATCGTTTTATTATTAAATGTATTCGGGTCTTTGAATAATTCGTCCAGCTTAGTAGACATGTATTCATAATCTTTAAAGTCACGTCCACCGGCTATGATAACTCTACTAGCTAACTGATATTCATTGAGATGTTTTTCGCTTAAATTCATACTTTTTATTTCATTCAGTTCCATCTATTCTGATGCTTTAAAGTTAAATATAGGTTTTATTATATTTACTACTTCGACTGTATCAGTAATGTTACCTAGAATTTCAGCCATAGGTTTATATACCATTGGACACTCATCTTTGGTAGTTTCAGTGACAGTTTCGCTATATATGCCATTCATAGATTGTGCAAAATCAGCCATGTTAATTTGCTTGAAAGCCTGGCTTCTACTCATTATTCGTCCTGCACCATGAGGAGCAGAGAAATTCCAATCCTCATTACCTTTGCCAATGCAGACAAGAGAACCGTCACGCATATTCATAGGTATAATGCACTTTTGGCCTTCACTAGCTGAAATTGCCCCTTTACGAATAATGTTGTCATAACCAATATAGTTATGTACACTTTCAAATGAGTCATTAGATGCTTCTGCATAGCCATCATCTACAAGAAAATCTAAAAGCAAATCAATAATTAGTTTCCGATTGATTTCCGCCCATCGTTGACATATACGCATATCGTGCAGATAGTCCTCCCGAAAATGTCCTTCCAAATAAGAGAGTTCTGCAGGAATTGTCGGTTTACGCATTTTGAACGAATTATGAAGATTACGAATGACTTCCTGCAACTCACACTTTCGTCCTGCCTGTTTGTATTCTTCAATAAGACGGTTCTGTTCCTCCATCATTTCAGCCCAACCGGATTGACATTTTACAGCCAATTTTTGATATATTTCAGCTACTTGTTTACCTAGGTTTCGGCTACCTGTATGAACTACTAAGTAACACTCTCCTTGTTCACCTTTATCCAACTCGATGAAATGATTTCCACCTCCCAATGTGCCGATTGATTTGTCCAGACGTTTCACATCTTTCAAATCACGGTAACAACGTATTTGCCGAATGATGCTTTTTGCTTCACTATACCTTTCCATATACTTCTGAGGTAAAGGAAAATATTCCTCGCTTCGGTGATTTCTACCAGAAGGAATAGCTTTCAATATATACTCGTTAAAAGCATGCAAATCAATTCTCTTTAAACTTTGAAATGGTTGGACGATTATACCACAACCTATATCCACACCCACGATATTTGGAATAACCCTTTCTCCCAAATCACCTGTGAAGCCAATTACACATCCTGCACCTGCGTGAACATCTGGCATGATCCGAATCTTGCAACTGCTGAATACATTAATAGACATCAATCTATTGACTTGTTCAATGGCACTTTCCTCCACGTTGTCAGTGAAGATTTTAACATCGTATCCTTCAATTGTTCTCATTATATTCCCGAATAACAGTTATTACCATCTTATATAAACCATATAAAGGGAGAAACAGAAGTATGATAAAACTTAGGAGATAAATAAAACTCTTTATTATAGGGTTCGATTTATCCCAATATCCATGATTCAATCTACTTCTAAGATTTTCCATATGACCTTTATCTCAGATATATTATGTGTTCAATCCATTCTCTACAAATAGAAGAGTACACGCCTCCAATAGGTACGAGATTAAGTATAAGCAATATGACGAATTGGCTAAAAACCAACAAGCATAGGGCTTTAATTACCCTATGCATTGATGTCTTACATTTCATACATTTACCCAATTTTTTCACAAATCAAGTATGATGCATTCATCTTTGATTTGTCAAAGTTTGTAGAGTACTTAGTGTTAAATGCTTTGGCTATAACCTCATGATATGAGACTACACCTAGTGGCGGAGTTGTTGTTGGTGTACTAAGTTCAATAAACATACCTTTTACTAACTGTTTGCCAGTACCCCAGTTCCAATTGTTTTTCGCAGAAATTCTCCAAAGTGTCATAATGATAAATGTTTTAATGTTAATTAAGCTGTAATTTCTGATATGATTTGTTTTTTGCGCTGCTCTACAATTTCATTCCATAATGATGATCGTTGTAATTTTGCAGCAGGAATGTACTCCTTGTATCTTTCATAAAATTCTATAGCTGAAACATTTGAGAATAGGTTGCTACGATAGTCATCTATTACTGTTTCCCAATCCCATTTATCTACAAATTTTTCCAGCAGTTCATTAGTTATACAGCAATTGCTTGATAATTCATTCCAGTTCCATTTTTCTTTAAATGTCTCTATGCAATTTTCTGTCAACACCTTCTCATCGGCATATCTAGATAGTTTATCCCAATTTATTCGATGCTTAAATTTCTGTAGCATTGGAATAGTCCACAAGATATTTCTGTTTTCAGACAACTCATTCCAGTCTATCTTGTCCTGGTACTTTTCCAATAGTTGTTCAGTCCAACATAAATCACCTGAAATTTCTTTCCATGCACCTTCATCTGCAATACGTTGCATAAATTCATTACTCAATGTTTTTGTTGCCATAAATACAATTTTTAGTGAAACATTTAATTAATTGCTACAAAGTTATAGATGAGGTATGCCAATATGGGGCACAAGCTGAATAAAATACCATATTTGTTTGAAATTATACGAGAGGGGGCAAATCAAGCCGGATTTTCCATTACGTGATTTAACATTAATACTATAATCACAGCAAAGTAAAAAGAAACCTCTGCCGTTTTAAGACAGAGGTTGTCAAAATCTTAGTTAAATGTTTTTTTATTCGTTCAGAATTGAAATAGCTTTGTTGGCTTGTTCTTCTGTTAAACCCTCGTATGGATTGGTCAATATAAAGTTGCTTAATTGAGAATCAAGAACAACATATTCATCATCTATAATGACATATCGTGTATTAGGTAGCCCTTTTTCAGATAACCAAGAAGATATTTCAAGTCCTTTGCAATGATGCATTTTATTACAAAAATCATCTAGAACTACATTTAGTAAGTACTCATCACTTGTTGTAGATGGTGTTATATCAATTATTCTACCTGGCAGGTTCCTAACATTCCATAATTCTTTCATTGCATCTAACCCTAAGTACTTCCATGATGACTCAACAACAATATGGGCATTAGTGGCATCAATAATTCGTTCCAATTGCTTGATTGCATTGGGATCAAAATAAGCGCCATGTTCATCCTGCCAAGGCTTACCCTGAAATTGGAGTAATCCTTGGTAATGTTCTGTGTTTAATACTCCATCAAAATCAAGAAAAATAATCTTCTTATTTAGATTACTCATGTTATATAAATATTTTCTTTATTCGCTTTCAAAATAAACTTGAATAACCAAACTCTTTAATATGTCCAATTCAGAAATGCATGGCAAAAAATGGGTTAACCATATTGCTGTCAGAAATGTCAATAATCACAAAATATAATGATTCCAAGTGGCACAATGCAGAGCGCCACCATGCTTGATAAGTGGTTGAGCAAAAACTTGTCTAATAACCTTATTATCAAATACGTTTTGGAACATTTTTAGTGCTGCCTTATCATTCTCTCCATCATGGTTCATAGATAATGCTGGCAATATAATAGCATTGTCAGTTTCAAGGTAGTTCATGTAACACCAACTATCCTGAGAAAGCATTCCCTTGTATTCCAGTTCCAGAATTTCGAATTGACTATTGAGAATCTTGCGAATTCGTGTTGAAAAGGATTTTCTTTTACCTTTCTCCAACTGATGATAATTATTGAGGAGGATGCGATCATCACCAAGCCATGCAATCATTCCATCCGAATGACCAAATGGTTCATTCATATCCCAAGGTAATAGAATTATTTCTGCTTGAAAAGCTTCTTCAAGTCGACAAAGCAAAGCCAAAGGACGCCAGTTGGGGTTCTCCGAGAAAATCTTATCCGTCATAACTACTTTATCGCCACAACGTACATAATTACCACCATCGAGAACAATATCCACATTATCTGAGATATTAATATTCAAATCCTCAATGGCCAATTCTTGCCGTGTGATGTATTTGTGATACTTTGGATCATCCCACAGATAATCAGGTTGAAAGTTAAAACCAACATACTTTCCTTCACCAATATGGATTGGCATGTAATCTCTACACCACACTTCTTCTGAGTATGGAAGAGTCTTTGGAGTGATGCCAAACTCAGACAAAACTTTATGAAGTTGATTATAGACATCCTTGTAATCCTTTTCTAACCAATCTGAAATATAAATTTCTTGTGTCATATTGTTATGTTTGAAATATTATCAATAAGTTCATTTAGCTTCTGAATAAAATCACATCTACTCTCTATTGCTTGTGTATTGAAGCAGAAGTATTTATCTGTATCGTTTTGTGCTTTTTCATTTCTAATCATATAACCTTCTTTATCTATCAGATAGACAAAATCATTGCGATACCATTGGAATCTTTGAAAATTGAATGTAAAATTAATATCAGAACCAAAAAGTAATGAAGTGTTAGTGATTTTATGTTCACTATTAATCTCTATACCCTCGGTATCAGATAATAAATTATCTCTTTTCTCACTATTCAAGAAAACACCTGTGCTACTTGGAAATATCGCCTTGTGGTTATGATAATCACGAATCCATGAATTGGGAATTTTGTCTCTAACAAAATCTAATAGCGATGTGTGTACAAGTTTATATATCGTTCGTTCTGCAAAATCTGTGGAATTTTCAAATGATGTAGTAGATTGGTTCTTTTCGCCAAGTAACAGATGGTGTATTGCTTTGCAATTATCACTATTCAAAAGATAATATAACCACGATTCTGGCTTGTTGTTAAATGTTCTGTGCTTCCATAAGACTTTCCAAAATGTATCAGCAGAATACCAACTCATCATCATCTTAAGCAAATTAGTGTTGCGATATGGAACTTGCATTGCAGAACCTTTTGATGGCGTTTCTTTTAAAAAATATTGTTTTGCATGTTCCAATTTTGAATCAAACGAGCTCCAATCTATCAAGTCATTTTCATCTTGGAACAAAAAGCGTATGCTTCCTTTGAAAAATGCGTATTGTTCGGCTTCTATTATGGCATCTTCCCAAGTTCTTCCATCATTACGAATATTTCCGGCAATAATTTGTCTAGCCTTATGAATTTCCTCATTCCACCTATTTGAGAAATCAGACGAACGTTCATCGAAAGTCATATTACTCAGGCTTTTGTACACATCATGAGAATCAAGCTTCTCTATATGTTCAATTGCCGTTCGGATTGCCATTGTACTTCTGATTTGCGCTCTACTGTCCTCACCTTGTCCAGAAATAAGATTCCAGACTACACGCATCCATCTTTTCATTGAAACATCATCATCATCGACTGTATCATCGTGATCGAAATACTTGCATATAGCGAAGAAAGCAATTCTTTGCACTTGATTCAGCGTGGACACTCTGAGAATTTTTTCATTAGCATTATTTACTATTTCGATATTATCGGTATTCTCATCTTCAACATATTGTGGTATAAACTTAAAACTATCATCCCATGAACAAGTCGGTATAGACCAATCTTTGGAAAACTTGCAGTAATTGTTTAGTACCTTTTGTAATTTCATAAAGAACCCGACAGGAATGCCATTTTCATATTTGTAATCGTCCAATCCTTGATAAGCAATTTTCGTATCATAATCATTGGGATTGCGATTATTCGAATCGTTGAGATATCTATATGAAGAATTTTCGTTCTCTTGCGTAGAACCCTCATCACCTTTACCTATGTCAAGTAAATAAAGGTGAGGATTTTCTGATTTCTTAGCAATAAATAGTTCATTCCAAAAGAATCTATTCAAGAAGGCAAAGTAGATTTCATCTATTTGATTTGATTTATACAATTTGCCATTTTTATCATGTATACCCTTAGATTTATTACTCCAAAATATGTCAACCCAGTCTGTATCAAACTTGATAGGTATTCCTTCTATGGTATCCAGTAGAAGTCCCCATTCTTTTAGCTGCGTATTTTCGTATGTATTTTCTTCTGCACGTTTTGTTATGTAACCAACTAAGTCAGCCTTGAAATTTTCAAAACTAGTCAACTGCTTTCCACGGGCATTCATCTTGATATATAAGTCATCAGAAAGGCCAAAATCATGAAGTGGAAGATTATAAAATACAATGGGGCATAAAGACTCATTTGTTAACCTTTTCCAATAATTTTCATAGGTTTTCATTAATGCACACTTATCACCATCTTTGTCACACAACGATAGACATGCGAATAATTCTTCTATTCCGTCTATAATATCAGTTCCTTTTTTATCGGCTATTTTCGTACCACTCAACATCCTGAGCATTGACTGAATAGTAGGATCCTGTTTCCATGCTGAATAAAACCATGTTTGTTTTGTAATAAATCCAACAATATTGATGCCATTGAAGCGTTCAAAGTTTTGTGGAATACATAAACTCCGACAAAACTCTCTAGATGAAATCCTTGTTTCGTATGTAAACTTACGGAGTATTGCACAATTTTCTTCGTTTAATACACCTGCCCGTAAAGCTATATACCAATGTAATAACCATAGAGTGGTAAGTCGTTGTTGACCATCCAATGGATTAAGTTTGTCATTTTCTGTTGATCCGTATACGAAATCTAGCTTCATTTCAGAATCTTTATAAGGAGGCTCGTTGTCAAGTGCCTTTTTTAAATCGCCTAAAAAGTTCTTGCGAAGATTCTCCCTACCCAATCTTCCTTGTGCGTAATCACGCTGGATTATGGGAATTTCTATGTGATTATTTTTTAGAAAATTCCAAAAAGTGGTCTTTTTTGCCATATTAACAATCTAATTTGTTTATACATTCCTTTATATCATTTACATACCCTTCAGCATCAATATTTTTTGTCCAATAATTGGCATCTGACATTATTGGTGAATAATATTTCATGAAAACTTGCTTTGTGCAAAGAGGTACAAATGAAGATCCTGCTTTTTCTTCTCTTATAAATTGCAACTTTCCATCCTTAGTCATCTTGGGAATGGAAATCTTAATTCCTTTGTCTTTGCCAATAATAACTTGGCGCTTTCCTGAGAATAGAGCATTACCATAACTTCTGTTTGTAGAAGAATCTAATAGAGTGTAGTTCCAAATTCTATTCTTCTCTTCTGGAGTCCAATCATCAGTTTGTGGGAAATGATTCTTTATTTCGTGAAAAAGTTTATTTCTTTGCTCTTCATTGACTTGCTCAAAAAAATCATGAATTTTTGTCTGCATCTCTTTATCTGCACTTAAGTACACATTCAATAACCATTGCTTTTGTGTCATCACATCGTCTTCTTCATTTGTCGTATTGGAATTGATGTGCTCTACATCCCAACTTTCAATTTTGTATAAATGAAATGGGAATTTGTGGAAAATTCCTATTTGATACCTTACGTTATCAAGGTTATTCTTATTTTGATTGACTATAGTCTGTATATTATGAAAAAGAAGAATGGGTTTACATTTTCCTTTGTCACTACCATCCGCTTTGTATTGGTAATCAAGTGGAGGACACTTTTTTATCTCACCAGCAATCTTTTTCTTTAGTCCAATCATGAAATCGCTTTTATCAGCAGAAGCATTCCATTCCGCAACAAGATTGTGAATAGTATGTCCATGTACAATCAAATAACCTACATAGTGATAGAGTTCCAAATCCTCATACCACTCCTTGAATGTTTGAAAATATGCTTTCACTTCATTCCAGCATTTCTCAATACTTGATTGGTCTGAATGGAAATATTCATAAAAGTATCTAAAAGTTCTATAGTCATCAGAACCTATCATTCCGTATTTTTCAGCATTTAATCCCAATTTATTCTGTTCGCAAATCAAATCAAATATAAAGTCTATTCTCGTAGGGCGGCTATAACCTTTTTCATTTAAGAACAGCCAGAACTCATCGTTTTGCAACGTATATTCAGTGTTGTCCCATTCGCTTGCTATTTCTCGCTGCCTCAATTTTAGGTGTTTGTCGTCTGAGACCCGGAAGTTTGAGCGATTCAAGAACAGGGCCTTGATAAGTTCTGCGTTTGTAAGCGATATTTTTCCGATGTTGAGACGAGTGAAGACTTTGATAGAATCTTCATCTACGGTCTCATACCAAACCACCCTTGTGCGATGGATAAATTTGGACTGAAAATCGTTGTTATCAAAAGTATCGCCCTGTTTACACGCCCATTTGTGAATTGTGCTGTAGGCCTGCTTCATATAGAAGTAGTCAATATAATCTTTGAATTCTTTTCCTGGGGTTACTGCTTCTTGGTCTTCATTGATTTCCAGATTTTTTAAGAAATCGTAACTGTCTTTTCTCGTTGCATAGCTGATTGTTGGTAATGGAGTCTTTCTTTTTCCATTCCACATCTCGTTGAAATAATGAATGATTAAATATATTGTGGTTAATCGCTGCTGTCCGTCAATCACTTCATACCAATCTTCTTCCTCGGTTGCTTCGTCACAGTATGTATCCGCTTTTTTCACCTTCTTAACCACTAGAGGCTGTAGACAATACCATGTTCCTTCATCTGAGTTATTGACACTCTCTGGTCTGAAATCGTTGATGTCATTCAGTAGGTCTTCTACCTGTTGGTCATTCCATCTGTAGCCACGCTGATAACTTGGTATGAAGAATTTCAATCCAAGAAGATTACTAACCGATTTCATTTCAATTATATTTTCAGCCATATCCATTATTATATTATAGTGTAATTATTAAATACAATAGTTAGATGTAAAGCAATTATAGAATATTTCTTGCTATCCAAGCACAAGCTTCTGCATCCGCAAGTGCATGATGATGTTTATTCAATTTATGACCACATAACTCAGAGATGGTGTGTAATTGATGACTTGGGGCATCTGGAAATGCACACAACGCAGCCTGATAGGTGCAGTAAAACTCATAATCGGGATAATCCATTTGATAGGTACGAAATACAGCCTTCAAACAACTTTCATCAAAAGATTTATTATGTGCTACAAGAGGTAATCCTTCTATAAGTGGTTCGATTTGTTTCCAAACTTGAGGAAATACTGGAGCCTGATCAGTATCATTTCTTGTAATTCCATGTATTTGAGTACACCAATAGTTGTAATAATTTGGTTCTGGTTGAATAAGTGAATAAAATGAGTCAACAATTTCCCCATTTCTTACTATTACAACACCAACACTACAGACATTTGTACGCTCATTATTTGCTGTTTCAAAATCTATTGCTACAAAATTATCCATATATTAGTTGTTATATTTATTCGACATTCTTTTAATCTTACCTGCTATCTCTTTTCGCAACCATAATGGCTCAAGTACTTCTATATCCTCACCGTTCCATAATATTTCTTGTTGAAAATCGTATGCTGGGCGTAATTTTAGTTCAAAAATGCTGTATTCTTCTGTAATCTCAATCTCTTGTTGGCTGTGATGTAGAGGTAATGAACGTAAATAATTAGCTTGACCGGCAGAAACTTTTAATTTAACAGTTTCCATTGTAGTTCCATCACCTGCTATAACACCATAGCATTCTTCAAAATATTCTGTTGCATTAAATGAATCTGGCATTTTGAACCTTTTGTCTGTACAAATGCTCATTGCTTGGATTCTATCCAAAGCATATATCAATAACTTGTTATAATAAGGACTTCTTGCAATTAAATACCACCTCTGCTTGAATAGTTTTACACAATAAGGTTCTACATCAAATGTATTGCTTTCACCACGCCAATAGCTTTGGTATGTCATTTTGATAAGCTGACCTTGTTTCATTGCTTCAATAATATCATATAGGTATTCTTGTCCTGATGGTATTTCCTCAAGCAATATCCTATCTTTCATGTGTTGATTATCTATAAGTACATTACTTACAGAAATGGTATTTAATAACCAATTACGAATGTTGCCGCCTTTTAATTCATGAGCATTTGCTATGTAATAGTGGTATCCTCCTTTACGTTCGCATTCAATAATAAGTCCAAACATTTCTTCAGCAGCAATGCGCCATTTATGAAATGTCCTTAGGGCAAGCTCAATACCTTCACTTAAATCGCTATCAAGCCACTTTTCGTTTATCTCTTCAAACGTGATTCGCTTAGCTTTATAGATTGTCTCAACTAACCAGACATATTTGTTTAATAGGTTCTTGGCCATAATCTAATTAATTATTAATGTATTGCAAAGGTAAGAAAAAGATATGCAAAAATGGGGCACAGGATTAAAAAACTTCAAAGTATACGATTATAATTAGAAAAGAGACAAAATTTGCGAATAATCAAATCACTTTAATTTATCCGCATTATATATATGCGGATGATAAAGAAAAGTTATATGTTTAAAGGTAGGGAAAAAGAATTATATATTATTCTTTCCCTACCTTCTTACTATCTATTTGCCAGCCAAAAGAAAAATATGATTTCTTTCTTTGGCTAAGTAAAATTATACATTGTGACACCCAAGTGACATTATTTTCTTTTCGTGGCAAATTTAAGCTTCATAATAATACTTATAAACCGCTAATATAAAGGCTATTACAATTATATTATTACAATCTACGATATTGTAGCCTAATTCCCGTTCCAATACCCACCGTCCTCATGCTATCGAATACATCAATCTTGAAAAGCCTCAGACGGCAGAGATAGTACGACTTGCAGACAATCAAGACTTCTCTTGTGTAGTCAACCTTCCCGGAAGCTGGAGTCTTAGTGGAGTATGGACGCAGGATAATCGTCGTACGACTGGGCTTTATGATCTTTCTATGAACTATTGGGAAAAAACGGGAGCTGATCAGCTTGTAACAATGGGGATAGCGACCGGTAACTCTGTATTTGGGGTATATCAAGGTGGAGACCGTTTATTTGTTAAAACAGTTAATGTGATGCCCTATACCAGAATGTATGTGCCGGAGAAACCTGATTATGGTTTTCTGCTGCCCGAAGGAATGAAGGCTGAAGTATTGTCACGTTATCCCTGTATACAAATGAGTGATGGAAATATACTCTGTTCGGCTGATAACGGCGATGGAACTTTTTCACCAGTAGTCTTGAACGGGCAAAATATAGAAGAGAAAAGTATATATGTTGGCGAACCGATAGAGGCTGTGGCATTGATCCCTTTTTGGATAGTTAAGCCTGTAGAAGGTATGGGAACGGCTAAATATACACGTGTTGGCGGATATATCGTATCGAAGAGAAATGGTGCTACAATAACGGAGGGAGATGGAACAGAATTTAGACTATGGAACCCGACTACAAAGATGCTGGATGAACCTTTCACCACATTCTCTAATGCTGCGTGTTCAGTAGCCACACTTGTTTCGGAAGATTTTAAGAAACAAGAACTTTATGTATTGTTTGATGGTAGTCGGAATGGAAGGCTGATTTATGTATATGATTTACTAAAAGGTAGCTGGGAGTCATTATATCCAGGGGGCGGATTTCCTTATTCAGAAATCGTATTAGCCCGATAAGATTATTACTCAGCTATTCTCCGGGCTACTATGCACAAAGGCCCTTTTTCATGCTTATATGAAGCAATGGAGATAAAGCCGGACTGCAAGAGTATGGATTTCAATTCATCACAAGAACGAATAATCATCCCGTCAATCAGATTTGTCCAAGTTTTGACTGACGGGTTATTCAGTTCGCAGCAAATCAGGAAATGTCCGTTTCGCTTTAATACCCGTGTTACTTCGGTGAATGCTTTCGGAAGATCGTTCCAAAAGTAAACCGTCTCGAAGGCAGTGACCACGTCGAACATTTCATCGGTATAAGGCAGTGTGTCTACCGTGCCTTGTTCTATAAAACAGCGGGTGGAAAGATATTTCTTGTTTTTCTTCTGTGCGAAAAGGACACTTTCCGGAGAAATGTCAATGCCGTATGCTTTTCCTTGCGGACAGCGATGCATCAGCTGTGTAAGATTGGCTCCGCCACCGCAACCAATGTCGAGCACATTCCATTCCTTATTCCATGCTATATTTGACATTCCCCATTCGGAAAGCAAAGTGTGCCGTTTGTTCATTTCCCGGAGAATGACTCTTCCCCAAAAGCCTTCAGGCTTTTTGAGATTGTGGAATAACTTATGGATGATATTTCTTTTGCCCATGTTATAAACTAACTTTGCACGATGGAATAGATGATAATGCCTGCTAAAGTCAGCAATCCGGTATAGATCATAACTTCTGTTTGTTTCATTCCGGCACCCTTTCCAGGAGCAGGAATGTCTGACTGAAGTCGTGCCGTTAACTTATGGGCGATAAAGTAGAACAGCCAACCTCCGAATCCACCGATAATGGCTCCTGCTACTAAATCACCGGGATAATGCAATCCCAGATACAGGCGTGTATAAGAGTTGGTAAATGCCCAAAGTACGATAAATATGCTTAACCAGCGTTTGCGGAACAAACAAATCAGAAATATGGCAAGTCCGAAAGAATTAGCTGCATGACAAGAAGGAAAACCGAATCCTCCTCCTCGTCTTCCATTCACGATGTAAACCAAATCCGCTATCGGATTTTCCGGATTGGAGGGACGCAGGCGACCTACCAGCGGACGAAGAAAACTATTGCACATCTGATCGGCAAACGTGATAGTGAGGGCGATTGCTATCACATAGCACAATGCCACTTTCCAATGAAAATTCTTGAGCAGTATATATAAAATACTGGCATACATCGGTACCCATATAACTTTACCTGTGAATGCACTCATGAAGTAATCCCAGAAAGGCGAATGTATTCCGTTGAAGAACAAAAGCAGTTGGGTGTCTATATCCGAAAGAAATTCTATCATAAAATAAATCGTATTATTAAAAGGTGGATTTGTCTGATCTTATCGTTTAGCCAGGTCATCATATAGTTTCTGAAGGAAGGCTTTGCCTTTTTCCAGATTGGCTCCTTTCTCTGTCCCCTCATCTATCTGGACGGTGTTGGCATCCAGATTGTACACTAATTGATTTTCCGCAGTCACCATGCCAAACAGTGTCGGTTCCGTGAAATACCCGAAGTGGGGAGAAGACGGATTAAAGATATTCTTGCTGAAAGTAAAGTCATCATGCGGCAATCCGAGCTGAGAAAGTAGCGTAGCGGCAATATCGATCTGCGAAGCGTATGTGTCTACTACTCGTGGTTCTTTCACGGCTCCTCCGATCAGTATTAGCGGAATTGTATGCCCTTCCAGCGGATTTTCTACCGGACGCGGATAAGCTCCCAAATGATCCGGTACAAGTACGATCAGTGTATTCTTCCACATCGGGGTCTCCTTATACTGTCTCACAAAATCTCCTACGCAACTATCAGTATAGGCGAAAGCATTCAGCACTTTATCGTCTAATCGGTAGAACGGAACTTCAAACGGCTCGTGACTGCTTGATGTCTGCACGATTTTAAAGAAAGGTTCCTGCTGCTTCTCTTCCTTGAGGTCTTTCAGGAAACGTTGGAAAAGTGTATGATCCGGCGCTCCCCATTTGCCCGGACGTTCGGACAAAGGAAAATCTGTCTCGGAGATAATCTTCTCAATACCCGATGAAACCAGATAAGAGCGCATATTGGTGAAGTCTGCATCCCCTCCGTAATAGTATTCCAAACTGTATCCGGCATTTTTCAGACTGCGAGGAATGGAAGGAAGTCCGTCCGTTTTCTCGGGATACTTCATAATGCTGGTACTCGGCTGACCGGGATAACCACTGATAATAGATGCCAGTCCGCGATCCGTCCGGAAACTATTTGCGTAAAAATTAGTGAATAACACTCCTTCTTTTCCGAATTTATCCATATTCACCGCTACATTCGGCTGTCCTCCCATCGTTTCCATTAAGTGTGTAGAAAAACTTTCGAGGATAATAAAGATGATATTCGGGCGTTGAGTATTTAGAATTTGCGGAATACTGTCTGTTACTGCCACAGGTTTATCCAACATTTCGGTCAGCAGCTCATCTGCAACTTTCGGGTCCATAAACCGATATTGCTTATCGAAATTGTTTTGATGGGTAGCAGAATACATAAAACTGAATGCCGGATTGATGGCTGCATGATTCATCCGTTGGTTTTGGCTATAGTATACTTTGCTCAGGTTCATTGTCGATACGGAAAAACCGCCACGGATAGGAATGAAGAGCGCAGCTGTCAGCAATAAAAGGACGAGAGATACATACTGCCGCTGATAAGGTATCTTCAACGGTGCTTTCTCCCGGATGAGTACGGCGTAGAAAATACCGTAGAGGATGGCTGCATAGATCAGCATAGCTAGGATTCCGAGTAATATGAACCAGAAGCTGACGCTTGCCATGGCATCTTTCGGAGATGAGAAGAAATAGAAGATCGGGGTGGCATCCAGCCGGAATCCCCAGAAACCGTATAAGCCCAGATCGATGATGAAGATGCAGGACATCACAAAAGCGATGATTCCAAAGTAACCTTGCCGGATGCGGCGTAGTATGGAAGATTTCGTCCAGGCGGAAGCGATAAGCAGGAAGCCTGGGATGGCAGTCAGATATCCTGCCAGTGAGAAATCCAGTGGCAAGCCGTGCCACATCACGCTGAAATAATCGCCGATTGAGGCGTCTGTATAGAGTTCATGGTAGTAAGCCATGAAAATAGGTTTTTGAAGGACAAACAGAAGAACGAACAAAAAATAAGTCGT
>OLIT01001606.1_pt1 | contig 18993 bp, 10 predicted proteins | sample 1601341 | NCBI WGS metagenome assembly OLIT01 (sample SAMEA2452121, study PRJEB22498) | human gut metagenome | biome: human feces; feature: human gut; material: feces | place: Australia | collected 2012
CTTCCATCATGCTGCAAAATTAAGGATTTTCCCGTATCTTTGTTTGTTAAAGCCTGAAGAGAATGGAAGAGAAAGCAATTACCGGACAAGTTATCATCGTTTTAACCGAGCATCTGACGTTCGGCACACTGCTGATACCTTACATGGCGGAGCAATCTGACGACGGCACATGGCAACTCATAGAGCAGGCTTTTCACGCTTCTCCCGAAGCAATCAGCCGGATGAACGAGGCTGAACGGCAGGCCATCGACATCGCCTCTCATTATACAGAAAAATATCTGATGGGAGTCTACTCACGAGAGAAAACAGTATCCCGTTTTCTGCGTAAATTGTCCGAAGATCCGGAACGGATAAAGAACAATATCCGCCCATTCATCGAGAAAAAGCTACAGGAGATGCTGGCATTGATACGCTATCACAACCTTCCTCTGTACCAAAAACAGGTCGGGAGCAAACTGCTATATGCCCATCACGCCTACCGTGTTCATCCTCACGATGTGGAAATTCACTTCATGTTTCTTGCTGACGAGACAACTTTCCGTTATCAGCTGCAATGTTATTATGACGGACAGCCACTCTCACTGAGTGAGCAGAAACCTGTCATCGTGCTGACTTCCTCGCCGTCTGCTCTCTTATTGGGGATGGAACTATACTTTTTCCCCCATATCGAGAGTGTACGCATCCTGCCTTTCACCAAGAAAAAGAAGATCAGCGTTCCAGCCTCCCAAATTGAGAAATATATCGATAACATCGTGATTCCGACAGCACGCTATCATGAGATTACAACTCAGGGACTGAATATCGTTGAAAAGACGTACGCATGCGAAGCCGTCCTGTCTCTCGAAGATACCATTTACGACGAACAAATGTTGCGACTCAGTTTCCGTTATGGCGACCAGACGTTTACTCCCGACACCGTGACCGAAATGAAGAAGATCATTTACCGAAACGACTTCGGCGAGATATTTTTCTTCCGCCGGGATAGTAATGCCGAAAAAGAGAAACTCCGAATGTTAACGGATTCCGGTTTGCAACAGGTCAGCGACGTCCACTTCAAGCTGTCGCCCAATGCCTCCGAAAAGACAATTACCGAATGGATCGGCACCTATCGGGCAATGCTCCAACAATCCTTCCTGCTGACCGGAAATATGGGGAATACTCCCTACTGTCTGGACGAAATCCACATCGAACAAAGCTGTGATGACGAACCGGACTGGTTTGAACTGCATATCACAGTTGTCATCGGGCAGCTGCGTATCCCTTTCTCACGTTTCCGCAAGCATATCCTCGAAGAGAAAAGAGAATTTCTGCTACCGGACGGACGCATGATTCTCTTGCCGGAAGAATGGTTCAGCAAATATGGAAACCTGCTGGAATTAGGAACGCAAACAGAAACAGGGATTCGCCTGAAGCCCACTTTTGTCGGTGCCGTACAATCGGCTTTAGAAGAAAGCAGTCCCCAAAACCTGCCTTTCAGGAGAGAGATACACAATATCCCCGTTCCCCAAGGAGTGAAAGCACAGCTACGCCCCTATCAGCAGAAAGGATTCTCGTGGATGGTACAGTTGAACAAACAAGGATTCGGCGGTTGTCTGGCAGATGACATGGGGCTTGGGAAGACACTCCAGACGCTTACCCTGCTACAATATATATACAAACCGTTTTCCACCGATACAGCTACTGCTCCTATGGGGTCTGTATCTACAGAAATCCCGGCATCTGACAGTCAGCCGGATAAGGAATGTACTACCGGAACTCCGCCTGCCAGAGAGCAAGCGGCAGACGCCGAAGGACAATTCTCCTTATTTTCATTCTCTTCCGAAGATGAGTTACTGCCGGAGGCGCGGAAAATCAGGGAGAAAAACATACCCAAAGAAGACGCCCCAAGAGCAGAATACGGAAAAAATTCCCGTAAACCCGCCACTCTGATTGTGGTCCCCACTTCCCTGCTCCACAACTGGAGGCAAGAGGCGAAACGTTTCACCACTCTATCGATAGCAGAATATAATAGCAGCACGGTATTCCCCAAAGGGCATCCCGAGAAGTTCTTCAGGCGTTTTCATCTGATATTCACGACCTATGGGATGATGAGAAATAATATTGATATTCTTCGCTCCTACACATTCGAATATATCGTACTCGACGAAAGCCAGAATATCAAAAACAATGATTCTCTCACTTTCCGTTCAGTCATCCAGTTGCAGAGCAAATACCGGATCGCACTGACCGGAACGCCTATCGAGAACTCCCTTAAAGATCTGTGGGCGCAGTTCCGTTTTCTGCAACCGGACCTGTTGGGGGAAGAAAGCACTTTCCAAAAGCAGTTCATCATTCCAATCAAGCAAGGAAACACCCGCATGGAGAAAAGGCTGCAACAGTTAATCGCTCCGTTTATTCTTCGCAGAAGCAAAAGTGAGGTAGCACCGGAACTTCCTCCGCTTACTGAAGAAACGATTTATTGTGATATGTCCGAAGAACAAAGCGAGAGCTACGAACAGGAGAAAAACAGTCTGCGCAACATATTGCTCCAACAACCCGAAAACAGAGACAGGTTCCATACGTTCAGTATCCTGAACGGTATCTTGCGTCTTCGCCAGCTATCCTGTCACCCACAGCTCATTTTTCCCGATTTCAACGGGATATCCGGGAAAACCGAGCAAATCATCGAAACATTCGATACATTGAGAAGTGAAGGACATAAAGTACTTATCTTTTCCTCTTTCGTGAAGCATCTGGAAATCCTTGCCGATGTCTTCCGCCAACAAGGCTGGAAGTATGCATTACTGACAGGTTCCACCAATAACCGTCCGTCAGAAATCACCCATTTCACCGAACAAAAGGACGTGCAGGCCTTTCTGATTTCTTTAAAAGCCGGAGGCGTAGGACTTAACCTTACCCAAGCCGATTATGTATTTATCATCGACCCTTGGTGGAATCCTGCCGCCGAAGCACAAGCCATTGCCCGTGCACACCGCATCGGCCAGGATAAACAGGTTATCGCCTATCGCTTTATTACCCAGAACAGCATTGAAGAAAAAATTCTCCAACTACAGGAAGATAAAAGGAGACTGGCGGAAACATTCATCACCGACAGCGACGCACTGCCTGCACTGAGCAATGAACAGTGGGCGGACTTGCTGGAATAATGCTCTAATAACGCCAAATCGAACAATAGACACCAAACATTAAAATAAGGAACTTAAACTCCAAACGTCTTATAATCTCTTCTGCGACGTTATTCCGGGATTTAAGTTCCTTTTCTTTTGAAAAAGACTAATTACCCTACGGCTGGGTGATAACTATAACACGTCGACAATCTGAAGAAGTTGTCATTCCATAATCGCCAAGGCTTACTTCAGTCTTAAACTGAGTGTCACTGACACCTTGGCTAAGCAAAAACTGCTTCACAGTATTCAAACGATTGGACGATAGCTTTTTATTTCTGTTCTCATGCCCCACCGTATTGGCGGAACTGATAAGCATAATCTTCTTTTCAGGATGGGTCTTCAACTTTTCCGCCAACACTTGCAATTGTTCACCACCTTTTGAGGATAGTTCCCATGAATCGTTTTCGAAATAGATTATCGCACTCGTTTCTTCACCTTTTCCGGCAGCAGTACTGTTTATGCTTTCTATTTGGCGTTTCAATTCATCCGCTTCTTTTTTCAGCCGCTCCATTTCTTCTCTGGACTGACGCTGAAGAGTGGCTTTTGCACTGGCACAGTCTACTTGACTGGCATCCAATTCACTATATAAATCGGCAATCTGCTTCCTCTGTAACTTGCTTTTGCTCTTTACAAAATTATATCGTATGACAACGCCTGCACTATAAATACCTTTGGGACTAAAATCCGATTTCGTAGGTATGCATTTATATTGACCGATAACGCCTAATGTCAACTGACGCTGTATGTCAAACTCTAATGACAAGGAGAGAGGTATATACAAAGCATTGAAGTGTTTCTTATCTTCGGATGATTTCAAATAAGAGTGGCTATACCCATTAAAATAGGCGTCACCTGTAGCTGTCGCTCTTTCGTTGTAAGACCATGTCTGTGAGTTCCGATTCCAGCCACGCATATAGCCCACTCCCGCACCAGCGTACAGATTCAGCCATTGCGCTTTCCGCTTAGGCCAGATTTCAAGAATATTAAAATCCGCATTGGCATCCACCCCCGCCAAATACGTGTTATTGAGATTTTGCAATCGGTCGGATTTCAATTCAAGCGTACCGGTACGATCACCTATCAGAAAATTATGATCCGTAGTAGTGATCGAGAAGCTATGATTACCGCTAGATTTCAACATGGTATATCCCGCATTTACACCTAATCTCACCCAAGGTTGAATATTGTACTTCACGCCTAAATTTAAATCAGGCGCCATGGTTCTCTTCGAATTATCGAACAGTTCACTCCTCACCCCGTGATAACTACTGATACCGCCTTGCATATACACAGACCAAGTGCGGACTCGTACACTATCATTGTAGGTTTGGGCTTGGAGGGTAACCGTAGCCATGAGGACTACGGTTATACCAAGTATATTTTTAAATTTCATCATATTTGAGAAAAGATTAGTTATTTGGGGTCAACTAATGAGTAAGTATTATTAGTGCCTGTTTCACAACAATAAACAATTGCATTAATACCATTCTTGATAACACTAGTTGAAGCATTATAAACTATCAACTCAAAACTATGTGATAATGTAGGTGTGAATGTGACATCCTTGGTACCATTAGCATCAGTAAGCCTCATCGCAAACATACTGCGATAATTACAACCAGTCGTAATTGTAACGGTATAATTACGATTTACTGCTGTCTTGACAACCTTTACCACCTTCTTGCCATTAGCAATACCATCTACGATTTCAGCTCTCGATGCAACAAGTACAGGTGCAGCATCAGCTGCCGTATTAGGAGTAAAAACCGCATGTTCATGAGTGCTTCCTGTAGCATCCACAACCTGCTTTGAAGTAAATGTAACAGACAATACATTCAATTGATCTGCATAAAGCTTATAAACATTTGAATTTACTCCGGCATCCTGAATTGCTGCGAAATTCTCCGGTGTCATATACATCTGCTCGGCATTGTTTTCATCATAATAAATACCCTTATCCGTGAGCAACTGTTCCAGTTTTGCCAGGAGATTCGCAGAATTTGTATTATTTGCTGCCGTCAAATCATTGACAGCACCAATAATCTCTGCCATTTTAGCGAGTTCTGCTGCTTCAGCTGTATTATAAGCATCTTTGAAATCTTTTATTTCTGCAGAAATAACCTTACCATTATTATCTATCACAAGTTCCAGCTTCTCACCTTGCTCATTGATAGCGGTAGCAATCGTATTGCCATTCGCATCAATCTTGGTACCCAGCGTTGTGAAACCATTAGTCATAGTAGTATTAAGTGCTCCAAGACTTTCATTAACGCCTTGAATATCCAAATGCAACTGGTCACCAACCTTACCTATCTGAGTAGTCACATTAGCAAATCCAGTATTTATCATCGCAGTTAATGCGTCAAATTTCTCGCTGATAGTCGCAGTCTGGCTATTGATAACTGCAACAAGAGCATCTGCCGTTTTCTTTATTTCCGCAGAAATAAGTTTACCTGTTTCATCTATCTCAAGACGCAGTAGTTCACCATTTTCGTTCATAGCCGTAACAATCTTGTTGCCATTCGCATCAAGCGTTGTATTGAGCGCTTTGAATCCATCAAACATTGTTGTATTAAGCGTTCCAAGATTAGTATTTACATTGGTAAGTTGTGCATCCAGCGTTTTGTCCAAATCGTCAATTTTAACAGATACTTCAGCAAACCCTGCTTTAGTAATAATCGTCAACGCATCAAACTTCTCTGATAAAGTCGCTGTCAAACTATTGATAGTTTCAACCAATTTAGTTGCTGACTTCTCTATTTGTGCAGAAATAAGCTTACCTGTTTCGTCTATTTCAAGGCGTAATAGTTCTCCGTTTTCATTGATTGCATATACAATCTGCTTCCCTGTTTCATCTATCTGTGTACTCAATGCAGAGAAACCATCGAACAGAGTTTTGTTGATAGACGACAAACCATTCTCCACATTTTCTCCAAGAATTTTAATAGCACCGGTATTTTCGTCTACCGACAATTTAATATCAGCCAAATTCTTATCCAGAAGCTTATTCAACGCTTCAAATCTTTCACTAATAGACTTATTAAGGTCATTTATAACCGACACAAGAGCTGAATAATCATTGATATAGGTCTGGTCACCATAATCAACTGATGGTTCAAATAATTCTGTACACGAGGTAGTACATAACATACCCGCAACTAAGAAAGGAATTAACACCTTTTTCATGTTTTGTTCATTGGAAGTGCTAACAGCCCCCTCGTTAGCGGTTAAATGTAAAAAGCGTGGGAACTACTGAATTATTACCACCATGAGGCTCTCGACTGCCCGATCAGGATAATAAAACAATAGCCCACGCCAGAATGTTATATAGTCTACCGCAAAGCAGAAATATATACCACTGACGTGAGCGTTCTTGCCTATTACCTCCTGACCGTGAAATTGTCGAGATTCCATGATGAGATAATATGTCAAACGCTCTTCGTTTACTAATATGTCCTTTCAATGCCTCTACTTACTAGGCATTAGAAATTAGGTACAAAATTATAGAAACTATTTTAAATAACAAGAAATTAATGCTTATTTATTTTTTGTTCTTCGCACTGCCGGCACTGAGCAATGAACAGTGGGCGGACTTGCTGCAATAGTGATTAATAAAGTATACCCTAATATCCCATACCAAACTGCCACAAAGGGATCACATTCATAAAACCTTGTTCAATGTCATCTTTTACGATGAACCCCTTTTCTATTCCCTGTATTTGCTTCTGCCCCTTCTTCTTACCTCCTATTTCAAAAGTCATCTTATCAATCAAAAAGTCAGAAACGGGAGAAGTCACGACATCCGAAAACGCTCTGGTCTGATTCAAGAAGAAAGTTTCCCGGACATTCCCGATATTAGAGTTTTCCTGAGCCAAATTATAGATAAGATTCGTATTATCCAAATAGATTTTATCCACCTTTCCCAATCCCCGAACTCCACCGGTGGCATCCCGCAATTGTGCTATAAGTCCCGCCTCCTCAATATAAAGGCAGTAATCTGAAATATTATTGCGGCTTATCTCCAGCACTTTAGCGATACTGCTAAAGTTCGGTTTAAACGGTACACTTTTAGCAATAATGGCAAGAAGCTGTTTGAGCTTCCGTCCTGTAGCTACATTCATATCTGCAAATTGAGGAATATCTGATTCTAAAGTCAAGTTAATGATTTGCCGCAAACGGATATCGTAGTCATCTTCCAAAGCAAACGGATAATAGCCTGTTTGCAGGTATTCATGAAAAAGCGGAAGCGGATGTTCTAAACCCAGAATATCAACCTTGTGCGTCACCATATCCTGTAAAGTATACACTTCGGAAGATATATGATGAAATAACTGTAAATATTCACGGAAAGAAAGCCCCTGCATCTGATACATAACCGCACGACGACTAAGGTCAGACGCTCCCTTGTTGATATCCAATACGGACGAACCGGTAAATACAATATTCAATTCAGGGTGATAGTCATAAACCAATTTAAGTTCTTTCGACCAATCCTTGTATTTATGAATTTCGTCGATAAACAGATATTTCCCTCCCATCTTCACAAACGCATCGGCCAAATCAAGGAGGCGATAGCTGGCAAAATAAAAGTCTTCTGCCGTAACATATAAAGCCTCATTCAAATTCAGTTTCTCCTTGATATGCTGAAGTACCAAGGTCGTCTTTCCAACCCCTCTCGGTCCGGTGAGCCCTATCATACGGCTATTCCAATTTATTTTGGAATAAATATAACGATGAAACTCAATATCAGTTTCCCGCACTAATTTCCGATAATACTCAAATAACTTCTCCATATGCTTTCTTTTTAGACAAAAATAGTAAATTTGCACTATAGGAGTGCATTATTTAAGAAGATTTGCACTAAGAGAGTGCAAATAGTTCTATATTCCTTGCAGCAACCTGTTTTTCTCCTATCTTTGCAGCCTAAAAACAACATCACATGAAATATAAACTCGTAGTCCTCGACCTTGACGGTACGCTTACCAACTCTAAGAAAGAAATAACTGCCCGCAACCGGGAAACACTGATACGCATACAAGAACAAGGAGTCCGTCTGGTACTCGCTTCGGGACGGCCAACCTATGGCATCGTGCCGCTCGCCAATGAGCTGCGTATGAATGAGTTCGGCGGATTTATCCTGTCCTATAACGGCGGCGAGATCATCAACTGGAAAAGCAAGGAAATGATGTACGAGAATGTGCTTCCCAATGAAGTGATTCCGGTACTCTACGAATGCGCCCGTACCAATCATCTAAGCATACTGACCTATGACGGGGCAGAGATAGTGACCGAAAACTCGCAAGACCCATATGTACAGAAAGAAGCCTTCCTCAATAAAATGGCAGTACGGGAAACAAATGACTTCCTGACCGACATCACTCTTCCGGTAGCCAAATGCCTTATCGTAGGAGATGCCGACCAATTGATTCCTGTCGAGTCTGAACTGTGTATCCGCCTGCAAGGAAAGATCAATGTTTTCCGTTCGGAACCCTATTTTCTGGAATTAGTTCCGCAAGGAATTGATAAAGCCTTGTCTCTCGCTGTCCTGCTGGAAGCGACAGGAGTATCACGGGAAGAAGTCATAGCCATAGGCGACGGATACAATGACCTGTCAATGATCAAGTTTGCAGGCATGGGCATTGCAATGGGAAATGCACAGGAACCCGTGAAGAAAGCGGCCAATGACATCACACTGAGCAATGATGAAGACGGAGTAGCGGTAGCCATAGAAAAACATATTCAGCTATCCTGCCCCATGTAAAAACGAGCAGATTTCAGGCTGATTTACAGCATATATCAAAGAATTATTCTACCTTTGTGGCTCCTAAAAAGAATCAAATAGTAAACGTTATGGAACATCAACTAACCATTTACAACACTCTAGATAGAAAAAAAGAACTGTTTGTACCGCTTCACGCGCCTCATGTAGGCATGTATGTCTGCGGACCGACAGTCTACGGTGACGCTCATCTGGGACATGCCCGTCCTTCCATCACATTTGACGTACTCTTCCGTTATCTGACTCATTTAGGATACAAAGTACGTTATGTACGCAATATTACCGATGTAGGCCATCTGGAACATGATGCCGACGACGGAGAAGATAAGATTGCCAAAAAAGCACGTCTGGAAGAGCTGGAACCCATGGAAGTCGTTCAGTATTTCCTGAACCGTTACCACAAGGCAATGGAAGCACTCAACGTATTATCACCAAGCATCGAACCGCATGCTTCGGGACATATCATCGAACAGATTCAGCTGGTACAGAAGATTCTGGACGCCGGATACGCTTACGAAAGCGAAGGCTCTGTTTACTTCGACGTAGCCAAATATAACAAGGATTATCACTACGGAAAACTTTCCGGTCGCAACCTCGACGACGTACTGAATACAACCCGCGACCTCGACGGACAAAGCGAAAAACGCAATCCTGCCGATTTCGCCCTCTGGAAGAAAGCACAACCGGAGCATATCATGCGCTGGCCTTCGCCATGGAGTGACGGTTTCCAGGGATGGCATGCCGAATGTACTGCTATGGGACGTAAGTATCTGGGTGAGCATTTCGACATTCACGGAGGAGGAATGGACCTGATTTTCCCGCACCACGAATGCGAAATTGCACAGTCAGTAGCTTCACAAGGGGACGACATGGTTCATTACTGGATGCACAACAACATGATTACCATCAACGGAACGAAGATGGGTAAATCACTCGGAAACTTTATCACACTGGATGAGTTCTTCAACGGCACCCACAAACTGCTGGCACAGGCTTATACTCCGATGACGATCCGTTTCTTCATTCTGCAAGCTCACTATCGCAGCACAGTTGACTTCGGCAATGAGGCACTGCAAGCCTCGGAGAAGGGATTGCAACGCTTGATGGAAGCAATCGACGCATTGGATAAGATCACTCCTTCTGCAACGACTTCAGAAGGTATCAATGTGAAAGAGCTCCGCGCAAAATGTTATGAAGCGATGAATGACGACTTGAATACACCTATCGTTATTGCACAACTCTTCGAAGGTGCCCGCATCATTAATAACATCATCGCCGGAAATGCTGCCATTTCTGCAGAAGACCTGAATAACCTGAAAGAAACGTTCCGGCTCTTCAGCTTCGATATTATGGGACTGAAAGAAGAGAAAGGTTCCTCGGACGGTCGCGAAGCTGCCTACGGTAAGGTAGTGGATATGTTATTGGAGCAACGAATGAAAGCAAAAGCAAATAAAGACTGGGCTACTTCGGACGAAATCCGTAATACATTGACTGCACTCGGGTTCGAAGTTAAAGATACGAAAGATGGCTTTGAATGGAGACTGAATAAGTAATTGCAAATAAGAATAAAGGGTCAGTTCACAATGAACTGACCCTTCTTCTTTCATAGAAACATAATTAACCAATACCCATTAAATTCTCTCTTCCTTAATCATTTATTTGTCAAGAGCATTTCCACCGGTTGTCCGTGCTGACAGGTTACATTCAGAAGGGTATTGTTACCTTCATACTCAAGCTGTATCCCCTCTTGCGGACTCGGTAACATCCAAATGCCCTTTACAACGATCTTCTTACTAATCGGACGGCTGGGCTCCTTAGTTGTATAGGTCTTCTCCGCCAGATTCAGATTCGGATCACACACGCTCAGACGAATCCGGTTATCGCTTTCTTTGCCATACATCACCATCGTTTCTGCCGGAATGGAAACGATGAATTGATCATTTACAGGCTGATACGCTTCGAAGGCAGCATACCCTGTGATTCCTGTTTTCTTATCATATACCACATGAGCCATCTGATCACGTTGCAATACTTCGTAAGCAGGGGTTTTCTGTAATTCATCCAGTTCAGCAGCAGACGGTTGTATCAATACCATATATTCATAAGTTCCGTCTTTCGGAGCCTTTCCATGTTCAATCCAGGCAGATGAAAATTTACCGGCAGTCTTTTCGCGAGTTTTTTCGTGACGCGATTCCTGGTCTGCCACTTGCGAACGTACCGTTCCATCTACCACATGATAATAATTATCATAGCCATCGTGCAGCCAGTAGTCATCATTATCTGCCTTCGGTTCCTTACCATTAAACTTAGTCTGGAAAAGAGTCGTCTCCGTAGGATAGTCGGCATTACTGTTCGTAATACCTGTCCCCAGACAAATCATCCGATTATCGAAACAGAATACCGATTTACGGGCAACGAAGTCAGAAGTAAAGTTATCATAATCCCGTTCCATCAGTTTCATGGCAAACATTCCGTTCATACCGCCCAAAGAACTGCTTCCGGAAAAATTCTCTTCGGAACGCACCATAGTCGTACCTTTCAAAGGACTATCCAAAAGTTCGAAAGGAAGATGAATGGTAGTCGTTCCAGGCAAGCGGTTCCAGTCCCATCCTTCTTGTACAAAGCCACTTCCAGCACGGGAAACCGGATTCCCCTTTCCCATAATCTGAACCGATCCATAACTTTGATATCGTCCGTACCGATTATCTTTCGCATAAATCTCGGCTCCCCAGCCATCAGTTGTATATCCTTTCAGTGTCACCATCCAGTCTGCCCGGCGGAAAATACCTGCCGAACCGTAGTTGTAAACAAAGAAACCCTGAGGGGCCTGAGCCGGCTGAATGCCTTCTTTCTTAAAGAAACGTGCATTGGGAGTGTCTCCATTGCGTATCAGACGCAAATAATCGGCAGCCAATCCATGATCGAACGCGTCTCCCCGACCGGAAAGATCACCGGACAGCGCAATGTTGGCAAATGCTTCAATATCTTCACTACCCATCTTTCCGCCAAACGGATGGCGGCCGCTAATTCCGATCCCCCATTCGTAAAAGTTACAATAATTGCGCATCGCAATAAAAGCGGACTTGATATGCTGGCGGGCTTCTTCGGTCAGTTCAAAATCGGTTCCATTCGTGAAGGCGATAAACTGTCCGATAGTGGCCAATACGCCGGTTGTATAGCCGGGATAGAACCCACCGTGATGAAAAGTCGTTCCATCTACTTTAATTCCGCCAATCGTCCCCGGAGTATAGCGCAATGATGAAGACAACCAACGAGATAAGCCATTCAAGGCCTGCTCCTGTCTGTTTGCATCGGGAAACATCATGGCAGAAATTAGCTTTGCCATCAAAAGAGTATGCCAGGAATCCAGTAATTCATCCCGCCCGGGCGAACACGGCTGGCGGGTTTCCTGCAAAGCTGCCCAAAAACGCAAAGTAGAAAGATACACATCCCGATGAGGATGTTTGTAGATTTCATTACGCATCAACCAGGCTGTAGTATAGATCTTACGTATCTGATAACCATAATGATGATTAGTACCCATCCCGCTGCCAAAGGCAAAGCCTTGGTCTATCGCATAGTCGAATACCGTAAAATAGTTCTTCTTTGATGTCTCATTCTGATTGTAACAGGCATCATAGGCAAAACCGGCGAGCATCGTTTCAATATCATTCCATGACATTTCTCCTTTCTTTTTATCCTGTTCGTCGGGAGCGACAACAGGCATTCCTGTGAATCCGGTTCCGGCTGCGGAAGGAGTAATGGCAGCCTTTTCAAAAGTCTTGTAGGCAGCATTGACCTGTCCTTGCGGAGCCTTCTTCACATCCAGAAAGTCAGTCAGACGCTGTTCGATGGTTTTCAAGTCTTTCTTCTGCCGGCTAGTCAGTTTGCTGAGCAAAGGGATATCATAAGATTGCTTTTCCCATTTCCAGACGAGACACCAGTGCCAGAGGTCACGATTGGAAAGCCCGTTATTAGTGGGTAATTGCTGGTCGGGAGTTGTCCGCAAGTTCATCTTCTTTTCCGGAAAAGTCAGGCGGTCAAGAAAAATACGTCCTTCCCGTTGGGGAGCAACCAGACGATAGCCTACGATATTTTTATCTTTCTTATTTCCATTCATATAGGCGAAAGAAATCCAGCAAGCGCGCCAGCCAGCAGCCTGTAAATGATAAGAAAACCAATAGGAAACCTCCCCAGCCTCATTCAGAAATTCAAAACGAACAGAGTCTTGCTGCGGCTTTTCATTGTATATCCATAGAGTGATGCCAAACTGTTGCTCCTTCTTGGCATTCAGAGATAAAGGGGACACTTGAACGTCCAATGTTGACCCCGGCTGAAAGTCCCATTCCAGACTACTTTTTCCCTCTTTATAAAAAAGGGAAGATGTCTTCAATTCACCTTTCCCCGCAACTTTAAAAGTCTGGGGAACACTCTCTTCAAAACCGACCAATTGGGCATAAGAAGAAGATAAAGAGCTAAACAGGAATAAGAATATAAAACAAATATCTTTCATCATTACAGATTATTTACAGCAGATGATCATTTAATCATATACAGACTAAAAATTAGTAAGGGATACGATCGGAAAGAATCTTCTCCGTATACCAAGGATCATCAATTTCCTTTAGCATCGCTCCCATTTCACGGTAGAGTTGTTCCACCACTTCCTTATTTTCTTCCAGAGGGAGATTATTCAACTGATAAGGGTCCTTCAGATCATCAAACAGAAGACTCTTTTTCAGTTGTCTCGTATCGCGGTCGATATATAAAGCTAATGTATACTGTGCAGTTTTAATTCCACGCGAAGAAGGGAAATAAGATTGTACCAATCCTTTTTCATCCTTTTCTCCATCTAGGTTCTGTATATATAAGGCACCTGCCGGACGAACAATTTCCGCCTTTTCATCGAAGAAAAGAGGTGCAAAGTTACGTCCCTGTACTTCGGAAGGAATAGAATCACCCAGTCCGCACAATCCCAGTACAGTAGGCATAATATCAGGAGCAGAAAGCAGCAGATCATCCACCCGAGGCTGAATCTTACCGAGGAAACGGACCAAAAACGGTATATTCATCGATTCGGAATAAGGAGAGTTCTTAGGATCGTCCGTACGCTGGCTGCACATTGTTTCACCATGGTCGGACGCAAAGATAACCACTGTATTTTTATCTAATCCCAGTTCTTTCAGCGTTTCCAAAATTTGTCCGAATGCACGGTCCACTCCGGTCACGGAAGCAAAGTAATAACGGACAGACTCCGCCTTCTTCATTTTCAAGTCTACATTCGGGCGGATCAACAGACTATCCAACGGCTGATCTTTATAAAGATTAAAATCCTGCTCTTCGCAATCATTCAACGAACGGTACGGACTATGCGGGGGATTCATGCCTACCATAATGAAGAAAGGCTTCTTCGTATCACGCACATTACCCTCATTCCTGAGATAAGAAACAACTTTGCCTGATTCATGGAGAGGCGACCATTCTTTCGGATCATGTCTCTTACCGTCCGTATCCCAATAATGCGGATTCTTATGCTCGTCGAACGTACCATAAGAATACCAATAATTAAATCCGTGACGCCGTTCTTTCGGAGTATAAGCATCCCAAACCGGACGTTGTGTTTCTACATATTGTCCCGGATTTTCCGGATCATTCGGAGTCGGGAAATCAGCGTGAAGTTTGCCGAAATAAGCACAATCATAACCTGCCTTGCTGAATACGTCTCCTATGCATTCCGCATCATCGCGCAAAGAACTGATAGGGCGTGTAGAATTACAATTTAAAGGTACACCACTGCGATTCGGATACATGCCGGTCAGCAACATCCCACGATGAGGACTACTCAACGGACAGTTGCTTTGAGCAGAAGTCAGTACCACAGACTCACGTGCGAAAGCATCCAGATTAGGGGTATGCACCGGATCTGCCCGAAAGTTTACTTTATCTCTGAAATCTTCCTGATTCCAGAATCCCATCGCCTGATTGCGATATTGGTCGGGAAATACATAGATAATGTTTGGATGTTCCGCCTGTTCTGCCACCTGCTTAGGAGACTTACAGCCTTGTGCCGCAAAGAGGGCCAGACCACCCATTAAAAAGTTTACTGATTTGATTGTCATGATACAAGGAATAACAGTTAATGCACCAACCTGTTTCGGCGCAACAAATAATTCTTTCCGGTTCATCGCTTTATTCGTCCGGCTATAGGCAAACGAAAAATCGCCTATAGTCAAACGATACGTTACCTATAGGCAAACGCAACATTGCCTATAGCCGGACGAACTAATTTATATACCGGAAGGCATTAATGCATGCACATAGCCGGCTAAAGTATAAGTAAGACAGGGCTTACTTTTTTTCCAGATCTCTCTTACGCATCAATCCTTCCAGGAAGTAATAGTCAGCATAGTTCAACGGAACATCGATTTCCTGACCGTGAGGAATACTGCCAACAGAGTGCATCAGTATGAAGTTTCCGTTTGTACCCACTTTGGCGCGATAAGCCGGTGAACCGAGGCTTTCCATAATTTTATCAGCAGTTTCTTTATAATGATTACCCGGCAGATAGCCGTCGAGTTCATACAAAGCAGAAGCCGTACATGCTGCAGCGGAGGCATCACGAGGTTCATTCGGGATATTAGGAGCATCATAATCCCAGTAAGGAACGAGGTCTTCCGGCAGATTTTTATTAGTAAAGATGAAGTTATATACTTTCTGTGCCTGATCGAGATACTTCTTGTCTTTAGTATAACGATAGCAAGTTGTATAACCGTATAATGCCCAAGCCTGTCCGCGAGCCCATGCTGATTCGTCCGCATATCCTTGTGCTGTTTGTCTCTTCCTTACCTCTCCTGTTTCGGGATCATAGTCTACTACATGATAGCAGCTATTGTCCGGACGGAAATGATGAGCCATCGTTGTATCCGCATGTTTCACTGCTATATTATAAAAGGCAGAGTCACCGGAAAAAGCCGTAGCCTCAAACAACAATTCTAGATTCATCATATTATCGATAATTACCGGACATTTCCATCCGCGTGTACCTTGCCAGCCCTTATCAGCATCCCATGACTGGATAACACCAGCTCCGGGACGGAAACGGGTAGACAATGATTTTGCGGCTTCTACAATCACATCTTTATATTCTTTTTTATCTGCAAAACGGTAACCGTTAAGATAACTGCATCCAATCATAAAGCCGACATCATGGTGCCACTTCAGGTATTTCACAGAATCGAGGGCTTCTGTGTACTTTTCAGCCAAAGGCAGCCATTTCTTATCTCCTGTCAGGTTATAAGTCAACCACATACTACCAGGGAAAAAGCCGGAACACCAGTCCTCAATAGGTATATACGAGATACTCCCATCCGCATTAATTGTTCTTGGATTCAGAATTTTACCGGATTTCTCGATAACGTCTGTTTGAATTGTGTTTTGTGCCACAGCGTTGTCGATGTTGTCTTGAATAAAATCTATTTCAACCTTTTTTTGTCCACCGCAACTCGTAAAGATCAGAAGCGAAAGCCCCAATGCGCTAAGAATTGTTTTCATAATACATGGATTATTTGTTAAGTTAATAATTATCTGGTGGCAAAAATAGCACATTCAAACAGAATAGACCCTCCCAAATAATCCAATTCAAGGACAATTTTGGTACATTTCCCACTAAAACATCATATTTGTACAAGTATTCCTGAAAAACTAGTCTGATTACTTACAGAGCAAATTGATATTCACCCCTCAAAAGAGGGATTCTAAAATCTAATTTTAAAAAGATAAGTACTAAAGAACACCACAAAAGTATCCACATAATCATTATACATAACTATAAAAATAAGAAACATAATAAAAATCCAGTAACTACAAAAGGGCAGATAGCTAATTGCCCTCACGATTCTGCAAGTATTGTACATAATTACTATACTCAAATAAACAATAAAGCGATTGTTTATTATGATGAACCTGAAAGTATAATTATAATAATCTGACTAATATATAATAGATTCTTGCCATTTCAAGAAAAAAAGCATTCTAACTCTTCTACATTTTTATTATATTTATTTGTAACTAACTAATTGTTTGTTAATATTAATTACGATTACTACCCCTACAAAAAAACATGTAAAGCTAATACAGCATTACTTATTTATCTAGCTTTGCCATGTCTTGTTTTCAGTCATTTTCTTCCTTAATGAAAGGCTGTTACACATTAATTATTTGTATTTAAATTTTCTATATTTATGAAAACACATATTTCTGTAGATACCAAGATTAAAGTTGGTCTCATCGGTTTTGGCAGAATGGGGCGATTTTATTTAAAAGAAATGCAGAAAAGCGGGCGATGGGAGGTCGCATACATTTGCGACATCAATCCCGATTGCCGGGAACTGGCGAAGAAATTATCTCCCGAATCGAAGATACTGGAAAACGAACAGGAAATGTTCGATGATGAAAGTGTGCAGGTAGTAGGACTATTTGCTCTGGCAGACTCACGGAAAGACCGGATTGAAAAGGCCATCAAATACGGCAAGCATATCATCTCCGAAAAACCCGTTTCAGACACTATCGACAAAGAATGGGAAGTAGTGGACATCACTGAAAAAGCCGCTTGTTTCTCTACCGTCAACCTGTATCTCCGTAATGCCTGGTACCATCAGGCCATCAAGCAATTTATAGACCGGGGAGAGATCGGTGAACTGGCCATCCTGCGCATCTGCCACATGACTCCGGGACTCGCACCGGGGGAAGGGCACGAATATGAAGGACCCGCCTTCCACGACTGCGGAATGCACTATGTAGACATCGCACGCTGGTATGCCGGATGCGAATACAAGACGTGGCATTCACAGGGAGTCAACATGTGGAGTTATAAGGACCCCTGGTGGGTGCAATGCCACGGAACATTCCAGAACGGCGTTGTCTTCGATATCACCCAGGGATTTGTCTACGGACAATTATCCAAGGACCAGACCCACAATTCATACGTGGACATCATCGGTACCAAAGGAATCGCCCGCATGACGCACGACTTTAAAACCGCCGTTGTCGACCTTCGCGGAGTCACACGGACAGAGCGGATAGAGAAACCCTTCGGAGGGAAAAACATCGATGTACTGTGCGACCTGTTTGCCGACTCCATAGAAACCGGAACCAGAAACCCCAAACTCCCGCTCATACGAGACTCCGCCATCGCGTCCGAATACGCATGGACCTTTTTGCACGACGCCTATACGCACGATTTACCCGCGATAGGAGAACTGGAGACACTGGAGCAAATATGGGAAAGAAGAAGAAATATGAAAAACGGATACGGATTACTCCAAAAGCCATAATAAGTTTTTAATGATATAACAGGCTGAAATTAATTACTAACTCTTAAAAATAAAACCATGTCAGACTTTTCAAGAAGAAAATTCCTTAAAACGGGAGCCGCCGCTTTAGCAGGCATCACCATTGCTCCCAGCTCTATCTTAGGTATGAGCCACGGGCACGTTTCACCAACCGACAAACTGAACCTCGCAGCCGTAGGTATCGGAGGTATGGGACACGCCAACATCAACAATGTGAAGGGCACCGAAAACATCGTAGCCCTCTGTGATGTGGACTGGAAATATGCCAAAGGCGTATTCGACGAGTTCCCCAAAGCTAAGAAATACTGGGACTACCGCAAGATGTACGACGAAATGGGCAAATCCATTGACGGTGTCATCATTGCCACTGCCGACCATACTCACGCCATTATCACGGCAGACGCCATGACAATGGGCAAACATGTATATTGCCAGAAACCGCTGACACACTCCGTATATGAATCCCGTCTGCTGACCAGACTTGCCGCTTCCACCGGAGTAGTAACCCAGATGGGTAACCAGGGAGCATCAGGCGAAGGTACCGACCTTGTTTGCGAATGGATCTGGAATGGAGAAATCGGTGAAGTGACTAAAGTGGAATGCGCCACCGACCGTCCTATCTGGCCGCAAGGACTGAATGCACCCGAAAAGGCGGACCGCATCCCCAACACATTGAACTGGGATCTTTTCACCGGAC
>OLIT01001631.1_pt1 | contig 18706 bp, 22 predicted proteins | sample 1601341 | NCBI WGS metagenome assembly OLIT01 (sample SAMEA2452121, study PRJEB22498) | human gut metagenome | biome: human feces; feature: human gut; material: feces | place: Australia | collected 2012
GCTACGGCGATATTCGTTACTGTCGTTAATCTTCTTGCCATTGCTGTCCACCCGGAGGGAGACAATATGGATATGCCTGCGCTCAATGTCTTCGTGCTTAAAAATCATATATGGTTGCCCGCCATATCCTAATTTCTGCATATATTCCTCACCGATGGCTGTAAGCTGTTCATCGGTGAGCACATCATCCGGGTGCGGATTGAGGGAGATATGAATAACGGGTTTCTCTGTACGAAAGTGAGAGGGCATCCACCGCTGGAAATCATCCATGCAGTCGTTGATACTGAATAGACCGTCTTCGGGCTGTAACACAAGATTAGTGGCAAGTATTTGGGCATGACCTTCATCCACCTTTTCCTGATTGTAGGCAAGTGCACCGTAAAGAGATTGCCCCGTACTTATTTTCGCAACCATTGGTTCTCAAAAGTGTGGGAGAGTTCGATAATCTTGCGACTTAACTCTATCAATTCCATCGTGCTTTTTTCCAATTTATAAAGCATGGCTAGTGCTTTTTTTTCGGAGAAATGTACGTGGAGTTCCTTCACTGCCTGATTGTAATTCACTCCTACAGCACGGAACTGTTGATATAATGCCGTGAGTTTGGTGACGTATTCGAGTGAAGTACGGTCGGTACGGACTATCCGAAATTCTTCAGAAAAGACACGTGCGGCGATAAACTGCGATTTGGATTGCAGACCGGACTGCTCGAAAAGTGTGAGGAAACGAGCATGTTCTACTGCATCGAAGTTGACGGTGTAACGGAAAACGGCAGGATTGAGCTTTGGCTTTCTGCCACCTTTTTTTCTTCATTCATAACTTTTGGATTTTATAGTGGTAAACTAGCAGACCGGCGGAGTAACTACGCCCTACCACTCTCTCCCAACAATTACCGACTTCGGAGGTAATTGCTCCCCTTTCTCCAACGGAAAAGCGGCAAGCGTTTTTTGCAGCAGAACTTGTTTCGTGCAGCAAAAAACACAGCTTGCTATGTTCGAGTGAACATAAAAATCTGACCGTACCCGGTCAGATTAAGGTTAGCGACAGACGGCAAAGACGGCGGTTGTAACCCGGACTGCTTGACGCTGCAAAGGTAAGGGGATGATAGTGGGCAAAAGAATGTGCATCAGTGCCACTCGATGCCACTTTGATGCCACTCGATGCCACTGAATTTCAATGTGATACATACGGTACTTATTAGTCGTTTATTTGCGTTGTCTTTCCTTTGGGACACGGAATTAATGAAGTGAAGAGAGATAGATTTTTATCAATGATGAAGCAATGAAACCCTTCATTGAGGATGAACTGACGTAGTGACGTGAAGATGTAGTGAAGTATTGTCGTACTGACGTATTGCCGCATGGAAACAATGAAGTTCTTCAATGATGACGGGCTGATAGGATGAAACAGCGAAGTGATGAAATGAGGATTTAATGCTATGCAGAAACAGTGAAAGAATGGAACAAGGAAGTAATGAAACATTGAAATAATTAATTGAATAATGAATGATTTAAAAATTGAACGTATGAAAAAGGAACCGAAGTACATCGCATTCTCCACACAAAAGGGAGGGGCAGGAAAAACAACGCTGACCGTATTGGTTGCAAGTTACCTACACTATGTTATGGGGTATAATGTAGCCGTAGTGGATTGTGACTACCCACAACACAGTATTGTAGAAATGAGAGAACGTGACCTGAAAATGGCAATAGATGATCCGTATTACAAGCGAATGGCTTATGAGCAGGTGCAACGATTGAAAAGGAAAGCATATCCGGTAATTGAAAGCACACCGGAGGAAGCCGTAACGAAAGCCGGGGAACTGGCGGATACTGACTTTGACTTCATATTCTTTGACTTGCCAGGTACAATCAATAATGGCGGCGTGGTACGTACACTAGCACGGATGGACTATATCTTTTCCCCCATCTCCGCTGACCGGGTGGTCATGGAAAGCACACTCCGCTTTGTAGTGGTGCTGAATGATACACTGATAACCACTGGGAAATCGAAAATCAAGGGTATACACCTGCTTTGGAATATGGTGGACGGACGTGAAAAGTCGGAACTGTATGATGTGTACGAAGAAGTCATTCACGAATTAGGATTGTCGGTACTGAGGACTTTCTTACCGGATAGCAAACGGTTCCGTCGTGAATTGTCAGTCGGACACAAGGCTTTGTTTCGTTCGACTATCTTCCCAGCAGATAAATCACTGGTGAGGGGCAGCAATCTGAATGAAATTATTGATGAGATACTGGAACTGATTAAATAAGGATGTGTATGGCAAAAAAACTAAAAGAGGATATTAATCTGGACGAAATTGATGAGAATTTTATCATCTCGTCATTCAAGACGGGTGGAAAAGCATCGGCCACCGACACCAGTAAGGAGAAAGTGACGGATGTACGGGAAGTACCGCAAGAACAGAACCAGCCGGAACAGCCGCAAGCGGAGGAAGAACCGCAAACAACGGTTCGGACAAAGGAGAGCCGGGAAACCGGAAAAGGGAAAAAACGGGGACTGTCGGAGTACGGTGAAAAGTTCCTGAAACGAAACGAACTGAAAACACGGCAGTGCGTGTATATCAGCCAACAGATTCATACGGTTATCTCCCGTCTTGTGCATGTGATAGCAGACAAGGATATAACGGTGGGCGGCTATATTGATACTGTACTGGCGGAACATCTGGAAAGACATAAGGATGAGATTAACGAACTGTACCGTCAAAAAAGGGAGGATTTGATATGAGCAATAATATAGAACTGATACTGTTATTCGGGCTTGCCATCCTCTATGTGCTATGGGCTGCGGTCTATCTGCAATTCGAGAAATGGAAACGACGCAAAGCAGAAAAGAACGCTGCCGCCATATTACCCCGAAAGGATGTGCCGGTAACCGATATTCTGGGTAAAAGCAGTTTTGTACTTCCGGCATCAGTGCCACTCGATACCACTTTGAAGCCACTCGATGCCACCGAAGAAGAAAATGAAAAAGCGGCTGAAAAAGATGATACATTTGTCCCCGAACCGGAAAAACATCCGTTGCAAGTGCCTGATGAAGAACTGGATGATATATTCAATGACACACCACCAGAGGGAGAAGAGAATGAACCGATGGATGTTGATGTGTCACTGGATTATGAGGAAGAGGACGAAGAACTACAAGGATGCAGCGCTCCGGGAGCAATGGCATCCGGTGTGAGTTTTGAGGATATGTGCGCTGCCGTGAAAGTGCTGGCTAAAGCAAAGGAAACGGTAAGCGAACAAGAAGAGAAGGAAGCCGGACGGACATTGACGGAATTGCAACATACGGACATGTTCGAGCAGTTGACCGCCAACCATCCGCAACGGGCGGAAAGGGTGACGGAGCTGATAAACCGGCACATGGAGAACTTCCGACAGGAACGGGAACCGGTAACGGAGGTATATGATAATGAAACGAACGGGAATATTCCCGATGATTTTGGAATAAATGATATTGTGTAACTAAAACGATTTGAATCATGAAAGAGAGGGAATACGGATAGTCATACTGTCCGCCACTAAAAAATCCATAACGAATTATTAACAGCCGGATGCGGGGCTATCCAACCCTGCATCTATTTTAAAAACAAGTTATTTATGAATACAAAGAAATATCTTCTGACAGTCGCCATCCTGTTTGCGGCCGTGAATGCTATTTACGCACAAGGTAACGGGCAAGCCGGTATTACGGAGGCAACAAACTTAATAACCTCGTATTTTGACCCAGGGACGAAGTTGGTGTACGCAATCGGTGCTGTCTGTGGTTTGATTGGCGGGGTAAAAGTATATAACAAATTTTCGTCCGGTGACCCGGACACTTCTAAAACGGCGGCTTCGTGGTTCGGAGCCTGTATCTTCCTGATTGTGGCAGCTACTATTTTGAGATCGTTCTTCCTATAATCAGTAATGTATACGTACATAATTATAATAGTATATAGGATGAAATTTGAACTTAATAAGGGGATTGGAAAAAGCGCTGAATTTAAAGGATTGAAAGCACAATATCTGTTTTTGTTCGCTGCAGGACTATTCACAGTATTTGTATTATTCATCATTATGTATATGGTAGGTATCAGCCAGTGGATCTGCATTGGTTTCGGTGTCATAACAGCTTCGGTTTTGGTATGGGCTACTTTTGCAATGAATGAGAAATACGGCGAACACGGATTAATGAAACTTCTTTCTTCCCGACAGCATCCTCGCTTTCTGATTAATAGGAAAGTCCCCTGGAAATTATTCAAAAAAAGAAGAAAATGAGAAATATATTAAAAGCTGCCACTATAGAAAGTAAATTTCCTTTGCTAGCCGTCGAACATGATTGTATCATCAGTAAGGATGCGGATATTACCGTTGCCTTCCGGGTGGAGTTGCCGGAACTATTCACCGTCACTTCACCTGAATATGAGACAATACATTCGACATGGGCGAAAGCAATCAAAGTACTGCCCAATTACTCGGTGGTACACAAACAGGACTGGTTCATAAAGGAGAACTATAAGCCGAAAACTGATAAGGATAATCTTAGTTTCCTTTCCCGTTGCTACGAGATGCACTTCAACGAACGTCCGTTCCTGAATCATGCGTGTTATCTTTTCCTGACCAAAACGACGAAGGAACGAGCACGGATGCAGAGTAACTTTTCATCCTTGTGCCGTGGAACTATCATACCGAAGGAAGTAAACAAGGAAACGGCTACACGTTTTCTGGATGCGGTCGGACAATTCGAGCAAATTATCAATGATTCGGGATTTGTACGCTTGGTACGGTTAAGTACGGATGAGATTACGGGAACTGACAAGCAGGCGGGACTGATCGAGAAGTATTTTTCGCTCTCATTGGAAAATACCACCACACTGGAGGACATGGAACTGGGAGCGGACGGTTTACGTATCGGTAATAAAAAGGTATGCGTGCATACACTCTCTGATGTGGACGATGTGCCGGCAAACGTCGGTACGGATATGCGCTACGAAAAGCTATCTACCGACCGCTCGGACTGCCGCTTGTGCTTTGCCGCTCCTATCGGTTTGCTGTTGTCATGTAACCATATTGTGAACCAATATATTTTCATTGACGACAGTAATGAGAATTTGAAAAAGTTCGAGAAGACGGCAAGGAACATGCAGTCACTCTCCCGTTACAGCCGCTCGAACCAGATTAATAAGGAGTGGATAGACCTTTATCTGAATGAAGCGCACAGTTACTCCCTGACCTCGGTACGCTGCCACTGCAATGTAATGGCATGGTCGGACAATAGTGAGGAACTGAAAAATATCCGTAATGACGTGGGAAGCCAGTTGGCACTAATGGAATGTAAGCCGAGACATAACACGGTGGATGCGGCTACGCTGTATTGGGCGGCAATGCCAGGCAATGCGGGGGACTTTCCGGAAGAGGAAAGTTTCTACACATTCATTGAGCCGGCACTATGCTTCTTTATCGAGGAAACAAATTACAAGAGTTCACCAAGTCCATTCGGAATAAAAATGGCTGACCGTATCAGCGGAAAACCGATTCATGTGGATATTTCCGAACTGCCCATGAAGACGGGAGTTATCACCAACAGGAACAAATTCGTGCTGGGTGGTTCCGGTAGCGGAAAGTCTTTCTTCATGAATCATTTAGTAAGGCAGTATTGGGAACAGGGCACGCACGTGGTACTGGTAGATACGGGAAATTCATATTCGGGATTGTGCGAAATGATTAACCGGAAAACGCACGGGGAAGACGGGGTGTATTTCACCTATACAGAGGAGAATCCGATTAGTTTCAACCCCTTCTATACGCAGGATAAGGTGTTTGACGTGGAGAAAAAAGAATCCATAAAGACTTTGCTTATGACGCTATGGAAAAAGGATAATGAACCGGCAAGCCGTTCAGAGGAAGTTGCAATATCCAATGCTGTTGCCTTGTTTATTGACCGGATAAAGTATGATGAAAACCTTGTACCATCCTTCAATACTTTTTATGAATTTGTGGATACGGACTATCGGGCGATACTGGATGCCAAAGGGGTACGCGACAAGGAGTTCGATATAACCAATTTTCTGAATGTGCTGGAACCGTATCATCGAGGTGGTGAGTATGACTTTTTGCTCAACTCTGACAAGCAGTTGGACTTGCTGGATAAGCGGTTTGTGGTATTCGAAATTGATGCAATTAAAGATCATCCTATCCTTTTCCCGGTGACTACTATTATTATTATGGAAATGTTTATCAATAAGTTACGACGATTAAAAGGCGTAAGAAAGATGATAATAATTGAGGAAGCGTGGAAGGCACTGGCGAAGGAAGGTATGGCAGAATATGTCCGGTACTTGTACAAAACCGTCCGAAAGTTTTTCGGGGAAGCAGTGACGGTAACGCAAGAAGTGGATGATATTATTTCTTCGCCTATTGTCAAAGAAAGCATTATCAACAACTCGGACTGCAAAATCCTCTTAGACCAGCGCAAATATATGAACAAGTTCACTATGATTCAGGAGTTGCTGGGACTGACGGATAAGGAGAAGGCGCAAATTCTCTCTATCAATATGGCAAATGCGGCTTCGAGGAAATACAAAGAGGTTTGGTTCGGACTAGGGGGCGTACAGTCGGCAGTATATGCAACAGAAGTTTCAATGCAAGAGTACCTCACTTATACCACAGAGGAAACGGAGAAGCTGGAAGTGATGCAGTTGTCGGAGAAGCTAGGAGGAAATATCGAACTAGCTATCAAACAACTGGCAGAAAGTAAAAAACAAAAAAAATAGAATGAAAATGAAATACATTTTGTCACAAAAACAAATGAAAACGCTTGCAGTAACATTTGCGGGGTTGCTTTGTCTATTCATTGTAGCCTGCGCCGGACAGCAGACGGATATGAACAAATTGTGCGGAGAATGGAAAAGTATCAGTGAAAAACTGGATATACGGATTGTAAAAGACGGGAAGTATTACAGACTGACGCTGTTTGCCAGAAATGGAATGACGGGGAATATGGAACCGGAGATATATCTGATTCAAGAGAAAGACGGGGCTATGTTCATTGACACGGGCTTTCATATTGATATAAGTTATGATGCCGGAAAGGATATTATAACATTCTCCACCTATGGAGATTACATCCGTAAAATCTAAAAAGTACATGAAATGGAACACACGGATTTTCTCTATTGGACTGCTCTTCATCCGGAATTATACCACATAAATTCTCCATACAGGTTATTATGCGGTTATTGGACGAATGGGGCGTATTCCCCAGACCTCTATATTTTCAGAAAAAACAGAGGATTCTGGATAGCGGTAATCTACCCATCGGGAGAATTTTATGTCAGCCGTATTTTGAAAGTTTTCCAATCAACTATAGTCAACCTGTTTGAAAAGATGTATTTAGGCTATAACGTAGAGAGTGACCTGCTGTTCCTTTCCTCCGAAGGATGTTATCATCGAAAGCAAGGATGGGAAGAAGAATTTTCCTATTCTTTCCTGAAAACATCTTATAAACAGATTCAGTATTAGCACAACTAATCCGAATCGTGAAATAATCTACTCTAAACAGTTTAAATCAGATGAATATTGGATTAATAGATGTTGACGGAAAAATGCCCAATCTGGCATTGATGAAAATCAGCGCATGGCATAAGAAGCAAGGGGATTCTGTTGAATGGTATAACGGGCTATGTAAGTATGAGAAAGTTTATATGAGCAAAGTATTCACATTTACAGAAGACTATGGATATTATATCAATGCGGAGATTATCGAAAAAGGAGGAACGGGATATGATTTCTTAAAGGAACTTCCTGAAGATGTCGACCGTACGTTTCCGGATTACAGTTTATACCGGGTAGATGCGGATTTGGCATACGGTTTTTTAACTCGTGGGTGCCCAAATAGATGTAAATGGTGCATTGTACCCCGGAAAGAAGGCAATATCCGTCCGTATATGGATATTGAAGAAATTACGGGAAACAGGAAAAAGGCAATCCTGATGGATAATAATGTGCTCGCTTGCGACTACGGTATACAGCAGATTGAAAAGATTGTAAAGATGAAAATCAAAGTCGACTTCAATCAGGCGCTGGATGCACGGCTGGTAAATGACGAAACAGCTTCTATACTTGCAAAGGTGAAATGGATTGACCGGATTCGTTTTGGATGCGATACCCCGACACAGGTGGAAGAATGTGAAAATGCTATCAACCTTATTAGAAAGTACGGGTATAAAAAAGAGTTCTTCTTATTTTGTATCCTGATGGACTTTAAGGAATCCTTTGAACGTACCAATTACTGGAAGTTGAAAGGCGATCCGAAAATAATGCCTTTCTGCCAACCATTCCGACATCTTGATAATAAACGCCATATTATTCCCCAATGGCAAAGGGATATGGCACGTTGGGCTAACAAGAAAGAACTGTTCAAATCAATTGAATTTAAGGATTATCAGCCAAGAAAAGGATTCTTGTGCAAAGAGTATTTTTTACAATGATTTGACAGTGAGTATGAAATGTAAAAGTAATTATTAAAAAAAGAATTTTATGAGAAAGTATATTTTGAGTATTTGTATTGGTTTGTTGTGCTTTAGCTATGAAGCTAAAGCGCAATGGGTGGTCACCGACCCCGGAAATCTGGCACAGGGTATTATTAATTCTGCCAAACAGATTATACAGACTTCGACTACCGCGAACAATACGCTGAACGGTTTCAAGGAGACGGCGAAAGTGTTTGAACAAGGTAAAAAATATTATGACGCACTAAAATCCGTACATGATCTGGTAAAGGATGCCCGAAAGGTGCAACAAACAGTATTACTTGTCGGGGATATTTCGGAACTGTATGTAACGAACTACCAAAAGATGCTGTCCGATCCAAACTTCACTCCTGCAGAGCTGGATGCTATCGCTTTCGGATATACAAAACTGCTGGAAGAAAGTAACGGGTTGCTTGTAGAACTGAAGACGGTAGTGAGTGCCAATGGTCTTTCTATGAGCGATAAGGAACGGATGGACATAATAGACAGGGTGTACAGGGATCTGAAAGAGTACCGCAATCTGGTTGCCTATTATACTAACCAGAACATTGCAGTTTCGTATCTGAGAGCGAAAGAGAAAAATGATACCAAAAGGATTCTCTCCTTATATGGTAATGCTGACGAAAGATATTGGTAACGGTCATGGGCGCTGAATTTGAAAACCTGCATCAGATTCTACGAAATCTGTATACAGAAATGTTACCGCTATGCGGTGATATAATAGGTGTGGCAAAAGGGGTTGCCGGATTGGGAGCTTTGTTCTATATCGCAGCCAAAGTCTGGCAGGCATTGGCAAGGGCAGAACCGATAGATGTATATCCACTGCTGCGTCCGTTCGCTATCGGCCTTTGTATCATGTTCTTCCCGACTTTCGTTCTGGGTACAATAAATACAGTTATGAGTCCGGTAGTAAAAGGATGCAATAATATACTGCAAGGACAGACACTCGATATAGAGAAGTACAGCCAGCAGCGGGACAAACTGGAATATGAAGCAATGGTGAGGAATCCGGAAACGGCGTATCTGGTATCGGATAAGGAATTTGATAAACGGATAAAAGAATTGGGATGGTCACCGAAAAGTATGGGCACTATGCTGGCAATGCAAGTAAAAAAGGCTGGTTATGAAATGAAGAGGTCTATCTGGGATGCGTTCCGGTGGGTAATGGAACTGTTATTTCAAGCGGCATCACTGATATTGGACACTATACGGACATTTTTTCTGATTGTATTGTCTATTCTCGGCCCGCTCGCTTTTGCAATATCTATCTATGACGGCTTTCAGGGGACATTGACACAATGGCTTACCCGGTATATAGGGATTTATTTGTGGTTACCGGTTTCGGACTTGTTCAGTGCTGTACTGGCTCGTATTCAGTTGTTGATGTTGCAAAAAGATGTTGCGGCACTGGAAGATCCGAACTTCATACCGGATATGTCCAACGCTGCCTATATCATATTTATGCTCATTGGGATTATCGGCTATTTTACTATTCCAACGGTATCAAGCTGGATTATACAGAACGGCGGAGCAGGTAGTTACAGCAGACAGGTTAATTCTGCGGGAATGAAAGGCGGTAAAGGAGTTGCTGCACTGACGGGCGCTGCAGTGGGACATACTGCCGGAAAATTGATGAACAGAGGTGGTTCATCCAAAGATTCCAACGAAAGTGAAGGAGGTTACTCCCCTTCAGGAAAAAAAATGTAAGGTGTAACCTTTAAGAAAAGAAGCCGAATAATCAATTAATTATTTATGAATTATGGAATTTAAAAGTTTGAAGAATATAGAAAGCAGTTTCCGAAAAATTCGGATGATCGCATTGGTATTTCTCGTGTTGTGCGTACTGGTAACAGGGTACAGCATTTGGAGTTCGTACAGCTTTGCGGAAAAGCAAAGGGAGAAGATTTATGTATTGGATAATGGGAAGTCGTTGATGCTGGCTCTATCACAAGACCTTTCACAGAACAGACCGGTTGAAGCAAGGGAACATGTGAAGCGCTTTCATGAACTGTTCTTCACACTCTCTCCGGATAAGGATGCGATAGAAAGCAATATTCGCAGGTCATTATTCCTCTGTGATAAAAGTGCATTCAGATATTACAAGGACTGGAGCGAGAAAGGATACTACAATCGTATTATCTCGGCAAATATCAACCAGACGTTACAAGTAGACAGCATGGCATGCGATTTTGACCGCTATCCTTATCAGGTAACGATGTATGCCCGACAAATGATTATCCGTGCAAGTAATGTGACTGAACGAAGCCTTGTCACCAGGTGCGGACTGATTAATTCGGTACGCTCGGATAACAACCCGCACGGATTTACGATGGAACGCTTCGAGATATTGGAAAATAAGGATCTACAGGTAATAGAGAGATAAAATGAAAATACAAAGAAAAATCAATGAATGGCAAGACCGGATGGATGACAGTCTTCGCCGTATATGCGGAAGACTTACACCGGGAAAACAACTGGTGGTTACGCTCACTATGCTACTGGGATTCAGTACGCTATCTATATACTTTACAATTTCGGGGATTTACCGTATGGGAAAAGAAGAAGGGGAACGATTACAGATTGAACATATCAGACAAATGGAACTGTATCAGTCAGTAGATAGTGTCCCTTACCCGAAGCAAGAATATTTTGAAAATAGTAATGGATTAAAGTGAAAAGTCTATGGAAGAGAATATGAACAATGAAGATATAGTATTGGAAGAAGGTACTGTACAAGTGGAAGAGCCAACGGAGGAAATTCAGGAAGTTGAAGATGCTCCTATTCCACCGCAAGAGAAAGAGAAAGAGAAAAGGGAAAAGGAACGCAAGGAATTGACACCGGCAGAAATTCAACGCAGAAAAAAGATGCTTGTGTATCCCTTGATATTTCTTGTTTTTGCCGGGAGTATGTGGTTGATTTTCGCTCCTTCTTCAGATGATAAAGAAAACCAGATGCAGAAAGGATTCAATATCGATGTCCCACTCCCCAATGAAAAGGGGTTAATGGATGACAAGAGGAAAGCCTATGAACAGGATGCCTTTGAGAAACAAAGGAAGACCAAAATGAGGACTCTACAGGATTTTGAAATTGCGATTGGTCAAGAAGAAAGCTCTCCCATTGGCGTTCTTACAGATAACATGGTGGAAGAAGATGCCCCTCATACGAGTAATTCGTCCGTCCGTTCATCTGCTGTTGCCTATCAGGATATGAATAGGCAACTCGGCACTTTCTATCAGGAGCCAAAGAAAGAGGAAGACGACCAGAAACAGTTGGAACTGGAATGGCGCATTCAGGAACTGGAACGGATGCAGGAGGAAGCTCAACAAAGGAAAACGACAGCGGATGAGCAACTGGAATTAATGGAGAAATCCTACCAACTGGCAGCAAAGTATATGCCAGGAGGGAAAAGCAGCGAACAAGAAGTGCAGTCGGCTACCAACTTCGGAAACGGAAATACGGGAAACACTCAGGTAATTGCCACACCTGTCAGACAGGTTAAGGAACAGGTGGTGTCGATACTAGCTCAACCCATGAGTGATGCTGATTTTGTAAATGTGTACAGCAAACCACGTAATTTGGGATTCAACACTGTACAAACGGCAGAAGAAAGTATTTCCAAAAACACTATCAAGGCAAGCGTGTACCGGACAGTAACACTGACGGATGGTAAAGAAGTACAACTCCGGTTATTGGAGCCGATGATGGCAGGGAAACAGTACATACCATCAGGAACGATAGTTACCGGTACGGCAAAGATTGGCGGGGAACGTATGGAGATAAAGGTGACTTCGGTCAGTCATGGAGGGAATATTACTCCCATTAATCTGGAGGCATATGACATTCAGGGAATGAAAGGCGTTGCCGTGCCTAATTCGGAAGAATTGAACGCTGTCAAGGAAATGGCGTCGAACATGGGTTCGTCACTCGGTACGAGTATCACCATCACGGAAGATGCTGGAGCGCAACTGGCTGCTGATTTGGGAAAAGGTGTCATTCAAGGGGCATCGCAATATCTGGCAAAGAAGTTCAGGACGGTTAAGGTGACGCTCAAAGCTAATCATGAGTTCTTCCTTTTGCCGGGAAGATGAGACATACCACTAAAAAAATCCAATTATAAACAATTTAAAAAAGAAGTATTTATGAAAAAGTTGATTTTAATGCTTGCTATCGGTGCAAGTGTATTCAGTGCAAATGCACAAGAGACTGTGAGAGTGGAGAAAGTTCAGCAAGAAACGGAAGTTACCGCCAATGAAGAAGAGGACAACACAAACGGGGAAGATATACGCAAAAGTCCTTCTACGGGGGACTTGTACGAGGGACTTACTCGAACGGTGACTTTTAATCGTATGATACCTCCATACGGGTTGGAAGTGACTTATTATAAGACGGTTCATGTTATTTTCCCTTCGGCTATCCGCTATGTGGATTTAGGCTCTGCGGATATTATTGCCGGCAAAGCGGACGGTTCGGAGAATGTGCTGCGTGTGAAAGCTGCACTACGTGATTTCTCACGGGAGACAAATCTGGCAGTAATTACGGATGATGGAAGTTATTTCACATTTAATGTCAAGTATGCGGATGAACCTACAAAACTGAATATTGAGATGAAGGACTTCATCCACGATGGAGAGGCAGTGAACCGTCCGAACAACTCGATGGAGATTTATCTCAAAGAACTGGGCAATGAATCGCCGTTGCTGGTGCGATTGATTATGAAGTCCATTCATGAGAATAACAACAGATTGGTGAAGCATATCGGTTGCAAAAGGTTCGGTATACAGTATGCCCTGAAAGGGATTTATACGCACAATGGGTTACTTTATTTTCATACGGAACTGAAGAACTCGTCTAATGTGCCATTTAATGTAGACTACATCACTTTTAAGGTGGTGGACAGGAAGATTGCAAAACGCACGGCAATTCAGGAACAGGTGATTATCCCGTTGCGTGCCTATAATTATGTGACGGTGGTAAACGGGAAAAGGAAGGAAAGAACGGTATTTACGTTGCCTAAGTTTACATTACCGGACGACAAGCAGTTGGTAGTGGAAATGAACGAACAAGCGGGAGGACGGCATCAGCAATTCGTGATTGGTAATGCAGAGTTGATTCGTGCGAAAGTGATTAACGAACTGAAAATGAAGTAAGATGAAGAAAGTTATATTTTTATTGAGTATGGTAATGTGCTTTGTCCTGACGGACATGGCACATGCCCAACGTTGTTTACCCGGTATGCGTGGTATTCGGATCACGGGAGGAATGGTGGACGGTATCCATACTTCGGACAAGCGTAATGAGCTGGGGTATTATTTCGGGCTGTCACTGGATACGTATACTAAGCATTGTAACCGATGGGTGTTCGGCACAGAATACCTGCAAAAGTATCATCCGTATAAGTCTGTCCGCATACCCACCTCACAATTTACTGCGGAAGGCGGCTATTATTATACCTTTCTTTCGGATGCCAATAAAATGTTTCTGCTTTCGCTGGGCGGTTCGGCACTTGCCGGATATGAAACGAACAATTGGAGAGAAAAGCTACTTTATGACGGTTCTACACTCAGAAGCGGGGATAACTTTATTTATGGCGGTGCTGTATCATTGGAACTGGAAACCTATTTAAGCAATCGTATTGTACTACTTCTGAATGCACGTGAACGTTGCTTGTGGGGAAGTGATTCAGGAAGATTTCATTTTCAATTCGGAGCGGGTATAAAATTCTTAATCAATTAAATTTATGGTGTTACTGGAATTATTTTCAGATATCGGCGGTTTCAGCAAAGGGCTGGAAGCCGCCGGTTACACCTTTGACAAGGTGTACTTTTCAGAGATAGACAAACACGCAATCGCAAATTTTAAATACAATTATCCTTATGCAGAACACATTGGAACAGTTACAGAAATCGAAAGTGTCGACATCAGCCGACCAAATGTCATCACTTTCGGAAGTCCTTGCCAGAATTTTAGCATTGCAGGAGACGGAACCGGATTGCAGGGAAAAGAAAGCTCTCTCATCCGATATGCAATTGAAGCCGTTAGGAGATTCAAGCCTGACGTTTTTATCTGGGAGAATGTTAAAGGAGTGCTCTTCTCAAAACATCGCACAGACTTTTGGAACATTATCAAAGCGTTTGCCGACATTGGCGGTTATAGACTTGAATGGCAACTGTTTAATACAGCATGGTTTCTACCCCAAAATAGAGAGAGAATCTACCTTGTCGGACGTCTTGCAGAGAAATGTACCGGAGACGTATTTCCTTTCCCGGCGCCGGGTGGAGGGCATGGTTTGCTCAGGGAAAATGCATCCTATTCTCGTATTTGTGGAACAATAACCAAGAATTACGGCAAACAACCGAATATCGGAAATTATATTTTGTCCCTTAAACCGGGAGATGTGTATAACGGCAAACTTACTCCCGAACAGATTAAGGGGTTACGGATGCTTACCGAAGTAGAATGTGAGCGTCTGCAAGGTTTTCCTGATGACTTTACAAAATACGGTAAATATGGGGATGAAACGAAGGTGATATCACGTATCAACCGATATGCCTTATTAGGTAATGCTGTTAGTGTACCGGTAGTCAAGACGGTGTCTGCCAGTATCAAAAGAAATACCGCCATTGTATAAAATTAAATCAATAAAAATGAGAAAGATGTTTGAAACAATATTTGTGCTCGGTCTTATGTTGGTCGGCGTTATGTGTGTAGTAGCCTGTAGTGACAAGTTGGACGTGCAGCAGGTGTATGAGTTTGATATGGCGACACTGCCGGTTCAAAATAAAATCGTAATGGGTGAAGAAGCGGAAATCCGTTGCGAGCTAGTGAGGGGCGGAATCTATCAGGAAACTAAGTACCATATTCGATATTTTCAACCGGAAGGAAAAGGACAATTGCGTTTGGAAGATGGTACTGTATTGCTACCTAATGACCTTTACCCACTGGAAAAGGAAAAGTTTCGTTTGTATTATAAATCTTTGAGTACTGACCAACAGACAATTGATGTTTATATTGTGGATTCACACGGACAGATGATACAAAAAACTTTCAGTTTCAATAATGAAAGTCTGGATAAGGAGGAAGATGTATGATTTATGCCGGATATAGGAATAATCCCAAAGGGGACGAACAATATACACCGCAATATGCAGTTTTACCTATTCTGAAATATTTGCCTAAAAAGAAAATTATATGGTGTCCATTTGATACAGCGCATAGTGAATATGTTATTGCACTCAAAGAAGCTGGATTTAAAGTCATTCATTCGCATATAGAAACCGGACAAGATTTTTTTGAATACGAACCAACTGAATGGGATATTATTGTCTCTAACCCTCCATTCAGCATTAAAAAACAGATTTTAGAACGCTGCTTGTCTTTTAATAAACCTTTTGCGTTACTACTTACTAACCTCTGGTTAAACAGTAGTGCACCTTGTAGGTTGTTTAAAGAAATCGAAATGCAAATTCTACTATTTGATAAACGGATACAATTCACTGAAAAAAACGGTGTGTATTTCAATTCAAGCTATTTCTGTTATAAAATACTCCCTAAACAAATTATTTTTGAGGAATTACGTGATTCTAAATATTTGCAAAGTCGGATGCATGAAGATATGGAAAAGTTGATTAAACCTTTAATGAAGATAAAGGGAGAATGATTAGTATGTTCGTTTATTGCAGCTTCCTTGTTATTACCGGATGTTGCATTGGTTGGTCTATATATCATGCTCCGTCAGATGTAGATCTATGGGAAACAGATATAGAATAGTAAACTGAAATGATGTAAGAAATCCTCTTGTTTTTTTTGACAAGAGGATTTTTACTATTCTGAAAATCACATTAAAATGGTGAATTTCTTTAAAACAGGCTTAACTGTTGTGGCTGGGTATATCGTTGCTTCAATTCCAGCAGTTGGGATTTGAGCTTACGTATGATTTGGGGATTATAGTTGCTACTATCGGAAACAGACCAGTGTTCAGTCTTGACATATTGCTGTTCCAACTGGTGAAGTCCTTGCCGAATCGCTTCTTTATAATCTTCTATTGGTTCATCCCAAATAGATGGGTGACTACCTCCACCGGCACAACCAGTACTCCAATTAATGCTAACAGCATACATTCCATTCATGGACTGTCCGATGTATACTTTATTCATATTGTCCAGTTTGATTTCTTCTACAATGGGCAACATTCCACTTAACCAACCGTGTTCGTTTAATTGTTTGCCGTTAAATCCGAAAATCAGACCTCTTTCGTATGTATGGACGTTTTGTATGATCTGACGTACATTTTTACCGAAACTCTCGAAGTAGGAAATCTGTTCCTCGTCATTATGGCGCATTGCCAATAGATAGCGAAGAACAATATTACGTTCTACTCTACATGGATTATATTCTAAAATCTCTTGCAATTTCTCTTCTCGTGTCATTTGAGATAAGGTTTTCATATTTGTTTTTTATTAAAAGGTTGAAATTAAGTATTAAATAATTGCACATAGAATGAATAGGGCTATCACTCCCCAAAACAGGATTTTAAGAGTGATAAAGAACAGGCGGAGTAACTGACGTACTGACCACCACAAGAGGATGGCTAAAAGGAATTTTACTCCAAAGTAATACACACCAGCCACCATCAAAGCGGCTTTCAAAATATTTATGCTGATTGGAAGGCTCGTAAGCTGCTGTTTCCTATTTTTTTCTTCATTTTTCATAATTTCTGACTTTTTTTTTATGCCTTATCGGAGCCGGCTGTTGAGCTGTGTTTCGTGTGCATCAGAAGATGGCCGGATATGAACGGGCAAATTTTTTTTGTAAAATACTACCCGAAGGGCTGGAGATTTTACAAATAAAAATTTGACAGGCAATAGACGGTTGTTTATCTTCGCACATGGAACACTGCTTAATAGTTGGCTCCCTATAGATTGGCAGGAGTAAATGAGGAAGAAATTATAAAGAGAAAAATGAAGAAAAAACTTTGTGATAACCATTAAAAAAGATAGCTCGCTGGGAGCTATCCATTTTATTATCATGACTTCTTAAAGACGAAATGCTATTAATCTTTTACATTAATCCCTAAGATATATGCTATAAATTTCTTATTTTTGCCACGAGAGGATAAATGTCCTCTGTATTTAGTGAGTTTATTTACCGTTCCGAGAAATCGCCAATTTCAAAACACAAAGGTAAGTAAACTGGCTCGGTCATATACTAACGTGACCTGTCAGTTACTTTTGTGTTGGGCGTTTGGCGATGCCTTTGGAACTGTAATTGGCAGTGTCACGTTCTTTAATTTTATATGATATGGAACAATTTAATGAAACCCCTTTGCAGGGTATTTTAGGAACAGATAATGGAAAACTGTTCTATCTCTTACAAATCGAAAAAGTCAGTGATCTCGTAAAACTACGGGGAGATTTAAGTACTGCTATCGACCTTATTTCAAAATGCGGAAGTTCAGAGGAAGGTATAAATGCTATCAATGCTTTGAATAGGCTACTTTCCGGATTGATGAAATATGATAATGACCATTATGAAGCAATGGATATTGCTCTTTCCAGTACCATGAAAGTACTGAAAAATAAATAATCTAATTCTCGCTAAGATCCGAATGGGATAAACAATCATAAAAACAACCTTTTGGCATAATCGGAAAAGAAATGTTTTCGGCTGGCTGGTGAAGATTTATATTCGATGGCCAGATGAATACTTTTCTGCGGTTATGGATAGGCAAAATGTAAATTCCGGTACAATGTACAGGAAATTGCTTTTTGACGGATAAACGGTTTTTATACCGATGAAAGACTTTGAAAAGGATTTGATTTATTATCCCAATCCGGATCCGATCGAGGAGCCGCGGTTTATTTTGAATTCCGTAGAGGAACTGGAAAAATCAACAAAATACAGTGTTATCTGCAATGGAACGGAGCGCGTGGTATATCATACAGACTCCTTTGATTATGTTGTTGTAGTAGATGACGAAGCCTATGATCTGGAAATTTCGATTCATACACCCTTTGAGAAGCTGGCAATTCGTCCGACCAGCTTTGGAATCGTTCCTTCGGTAACAGGGGAGACTGTTCAGATTCATCTCGACGAGCCGAAGAAATTTACGGTGGAGACAGACGGCGGACTGCATGACGCACTGTTTGTGTTCTGTTCCCGTAGAATTGAGAAAC
>OLIT01001633.1_pt1 | contig 18694 bp, 9 predicted proteins | sample 1601341 | NCBI WGS metagenome assembly OLIT01 (sample SAMEA2452121, study PRJEB22498) | human gut metagenome | biome: human feces; feature: human gut; material: feces | place: Australia | collected 2012
TGGTCTTTATTTTTATTAGACGCGCTTATAAATCTCAATTTTTATGTAAGTTTGCTTCCGAAGTAGAGAATGTGAATGCATCGATGGAACAGGTCAATGTAGCAGTAGATTATGTAGATGGGGTAAATTATTGGGTGACTGATATGCATATGGATTATGGTGCAGGTGGACCTTATTTTAGTTATAAGGTGCATTGGGAATATGTAGGAAATCGTCCAAACCCATCGCAAATTGCTTATATGGTGTATGTATATGATGGGACATCTGTGGTGACTAGCTTTTTGGATTCTGCTCCTTATGGTTCAAAAGTAGGCTCAAAGGAATACAAAATTAAAGTAGATCGTGAAGTCTATTATCGGATTGAAGTAAATGGATCAGATGGAGGTATTACTCGATAACATCTTCTGATATTTATTGACACAAACAGGAACGACTAACAGGTATGGAATTAGCTGTTCCTGTTTTTTTAAGTTTCTAAAGTATCGGTAACTATTATAGCTTTATTTTGTATACAATGAAGATAATACATATTTTATTGAAAGAACTCTTTGCCTTGTTTGCATTTCCTTGTATTTTGGGTGCGCAGGAAGCATTGAATATATCATCTGATGTTTTTCTATTTGATCGGTTTACCAAAGGAAAAATATTATTGACTGATAAACGCTATATCGAAACCCAATTCAATTACAACTGTGAAAAACAAGAATTATACTACAAAGACGGTAATGAATATCAAATGATATATAACACTTCGAACATTGATACTCTCTGGATCGGAAACCGGAAGTTTGTCCCGGCTCATGAAGGTGTCCGTTTCTTTGAATGTATTCCCGTTGGAGACGGAACATTGCTGGTCGATTGGAAAATAAAGTTATACTATAAAGGTAAACGTGGCGCGATGGGCGTAGTCTCTCAAGCAGGAGGGCAGGCTTCGGTGGATATGGAATTGATGCGGAATAGGGGAATTAGTAATCCGGACAACAGTGTATATAAAAAGGACAACAGAAATACCTATCGGACCTGTCTGGATGGACAGCAAGTCTCTTTCAGCAACCTTAAATCATTCTTGAAGCTCTATCCCGACACTCATCGGAAAGTCATCCGTCAACTGGTAAAAGAGCAATCCATTAGTTTTGATGATCCATGGCAAGTAGCTAAATTGATAGTTCTTTGCCAGACTATTTAGGTAAAAGTTTTTTCTTCTTTATTTTTAATCACAAATCCATTACAAGTATTTGTGATTAAAAATAAAAAAAAGTTATGTTCTGATTTAAAAACAAATAAAAAAGAGTTTTTGTCCTCCATTTGATTTATAGCTTATGCCTTTCGTCGGGAAGGCTTTTAGAGGGAACAAATCCCGCTGTTCCCCAATGTTAATCTTGCAACAACTCTTGTTTCTTTCTGTTTATATTACCAAATGACATTGGTTGACGCCAAATGCATAGATCTAATAAATTAAACAAAAAACATCAGTATGTTGAAAAGATTCAAATCTGTCAGCATGATTCTCCTGGCGGGCGCGTTGGGCTTTACCGGAAACGCCGTTGCCAATCCGAATACCGGGAATCCTGCTATTGACATTTCCCAACAGGATACGAAGATTACGGGAACAGTGGAAGACGAGTTCGGACCCGTCGCAGGGGCTTCTGTTGTAATTAAAGGTACCACAAACGGGACGATGACCGATATGGACGGCCATTTCACGCTGGAAGGTGTAAAGAAGGGAGACATTATCCAAATATCCTTCATTGGCTTTGCCACACAAGATATTCCTTACACCGGACAAACCGCTCTCAATGTTAAACTCGAAGAAGATGCTCAGAAACTGGACGAAGTCGTTGTTACTGCCTTAGGTATGAAACGTGACAAGAAAGCACTGGGTTACGCCATGCAGGAACTAAAAGGTGACGAACTGCTTTCTTCACGCGAACCTAACCTGGCCAACTCTTTGTCGGGTAAAGTTTCCGGCTTGCAGATCGTACGCTCCAGTAATGGGGTGGGAGGGTCTTCGAAGATTGTGCTCCGTGGTAATAACTCGCTGACGGGTAGTAACCAGCCGCTGATCGTTGTCGATGGTACGCCGATGGATAACTTCACAGGCGGGGTCGATGATGTATGGGGTAACTCCGGTGCCGATATGGGTAACGGTCTTTCCGACATCAATCCCGAAGATATCGAGTCGATGACTGTGCTGAAAGGTGCTTCGGCTGCGGCTTTATACGGTTCAAGGGCCGGTAACGGGGTGATACTTATTACGACCAAGTCGGGAAAGAAGAATGAAGGGCTGGGTATTACGGTCAATGCCGGTATCACAACCGAGTCGATTTTCCTGAAACCAGATATGCAGAACAGTTTCGGACAAGGATCGGTCGGTGCTTACGATAACCAGTCACGATTGAGCTGGGGACCGAAGGCGGAAGGACAGACGGTTACCGACTGGATGGGACGCCAGGTTCCTTTGAGGACGTACGATAATATAGATGCTTTCTTTAATACCGGTACTTCTTTTAATGAAGGTATCAGCTTCCAGCAGAATATAAAAGGGACGTCGGTCTTTTCTTCCATCAACCGTTCGGATGATGCAGGTATTACTCCGGAGTCGAAGCTGAACAAAACGAATATCACCTTGCGTGCCACCACTTTCCTCGACGAAGCCGAAAAGTGGAAGGTAGATGCCAAAGTGAACTATATCAATCTGAATGCCCACAACCGCCCGATCCAGGGTGTCAACCCTTCCAATGCTTTCAACACGATCTACAACCTGCCCCGTTCGCTGAATGTGGCTGACTTTAAGAATAGTGTGGACGAAGATGGAAACATGATCTGGTGGGACGCTTCGAAGAACCCGCAGGAAAACCCATACTGGGTGACGAAATACCGCCAGAACAACGATACCCGTAACCGTTTGCTGGGTAACATCGCATTGAAATACGCTCCCACCAACTGGTTCAATATCGAATTGAGAGGCGGTACAGACTATTATACAACGACTAAGAACGAAAAAGTATATGCCGGAGGTAATACAACCCCCAGCGGTTTATACAGCGAAGGTTCCGAGACATTTTACGAAAACAATTACAGCTTCCTGGCTACCGCCAATAAAGATAACCTGATCGACCGCCTGGGTGGTTTCGTTACTTTCGGTGGTAACCTGATGATACAGAGGCGAACGAAGATGAATGCCTCGGCCGGTGAATTGCTCGTGCCAAACCTCTTCTCCCTGAACAATGGTATTAATAAACCGACGGTAACCTCTGAACTGATCCGCCGGAAGATGAATTCGCTTTACGGATCGTTGCAATTGAACTGGGACGGCTATCTGTTCCTGGATATTACGGCACGTAACGACTGGTCGTCTACCATGTCGAAAGCCAACCGTTCTTATTTCTATCCCTCGGTCAGCCTGTCCGGAGTGATCTCCGACATGGTGCCTAAACTGGGCGGGCAGATGCCTGAATGGTTTACCTTTGCCAAGGTAAGAGCTTCGTATGCCGAAGTCGGTAACGACCTCGATCCGTATCAGTTATACAATAACTTTACAGTCGGCAAGGATGAGAATGGCAATACGACAGCCGCTCCCGGAAACGTACTTTACGATTCCAGCGTACGCAGCGAGTTGATCAAATCATGGGAAGCCGGTTTCGATATTCGCTTTTTCAACAACCGCCTCGGACTGGATGCCGCCTGGTATAAAACCAATGCCACCCGGCAGCTGCTCAACCTTCCGATGGACCCCTTCTCCGGTTATAGTTCCCGCAAGGTAAATGCCGGTAATATTCAGAATGAAGGTGTTGAAATCTCTCTGAACGGCTTGATTCTCGACAATCCCAAAGGACTAAGCTGGAACTCGACAGCACAGTTCTCCCTGAACCGAAACAAGATCATCGACCTCTATCCGGGTGTTACCCTCTATGATATAAAAACGCTGGATGCCATCCAGATCGTAGCCGTGCAAGGCAGTTATTATGGTGATATCTACGGGCAAACCTTCCAACGTGTGGAAGACAAGAATGATCCTAACTACAGCAAGATCATTGTCGGTGAAGACGGACTTCCATTGATCACGACCGGCAAATCGAAAGTCGGCAACCAGAGTCCCGACTGGATGCTGGGATGGACGAACAGCTTTTCATACAAAGGCTTCAACCTGAGTTTCCTGATGGACTTCCGTATTGGTGGCGACCTTTATTCGGCAACCGCTTCCAACCTGTACACCCGTGGTAATGCGGCCGGGACAGTAGTAAACGGCGAACGACAGGACTTCATTGTCCCTAATTCGGTTGTCCAGACTCCCAACGGCTATACAGAAAATAAAGTACCCGTCACCCATCAGAATTATTGGGAACGTATCGGATCGACCGGTAATTACGGCTTGCCGGAAATGTACACATACGATGCAACGAATATCCGTTTACGTAATATTACGTTAGGATATGATTTCAATAAAGCAATGCTAAAGAATACTCCGTTCCAGCGCCTGCGTTTGTCTGCGACATGCAATAACGTCTGGATGATCCATTATAACCTGCCGGGCATCGACCCTGAATCCGTTTCAGCAACCAATACAAATGCTACCGGATTCGAGAATGGGGCAGCTCCGACAAGCCGTTCATTTACGTTTAATGTAACAGTTGGTTTCTAGTATTAGATAGCAGATATATTTTGTTCCATCTAATGGAATAAGTAATGTAGCAGACATGGAATAAGTAATGTAGCAGACACGGAAGTGGTAATGTAGCAGACATGGAAGTGGTAATGTAGCATACATGGAACAAGCAATATTGAAAATTACGAATAAATATCATCTGCTAAAATCTAATTATAATCATTCATAAATATCAATTATCAACTACTAAGAACAAAATAAGATGAATACAAAGAATATATTGCTTACCGGCATGTTCACATTAGCGGCTTTGTTCTCTTCCTGTAACGATTTTCAGGAGATAAATGAAGACCCTAACCAAGTGGGCGAAGACAAAGTGAAGCCGGAATGGTTTCTCAATGCCTCCATCATCGGGGCGCAGATGAATCCAGAGATTGCCGAACGTATCTTCATTGCCGAATGGAATCGTGCCGCTCGCTTCAACCGAGGTAGCGGATTCACGATCGGTACGGACAATAACGATTATATCACCCTCTACCTCAGCAACTCCTATGCCGTAGGCTGGCTCAACAAAGCCACCCAGGCTATCGAACTGGGAGAAAAGAAGATCGAGGCAGGCGAAGCCGAACAATATCCTTATTATAAAAATGTGGTTCAGATGGCCCGTATCTGGCGTGCTTATCTGAATGCTGAAGTATCCGACGGCTTCGGACCTATCCCGGCTTTGTCGGCTTTCACCGGCGTACCCGGCGAATACGACAGTGTAGAGGCTATCTATGGTTTCATCCTCAAAGAGTTGAAAGAAGCTGAAGTCTCTCTCGATCCTTCTATCAATATGGAGCCGATGGCAGGCGAGGATGCCTTCTATGCCGGAAATGTCAATGAGTGGAAGAAATATGCCAACTCCCTGCGTATGCGTTATGCCATGCGTATCTCGGCCGTATCGCCCGAACTGGCAAAGACCGAATTTGAAGATGCGGCAAGCAAAACCTTTATCTCGTCACTGGATGATCTGGCAGGCGTACAGGAGAAAGATGGTTGGAACGACCTGACAGGCGTCATGTCGCGTACCTGGAATGCACAGCCTATGTCTGTGACTTTCAAGAACCTGGCCGAAGGACTTGGAGGCATTGAATTTCCTCTTCCCGATTCCCTGAAGAGCCATCTGAAAGATCCCCACACCTATATGGGACTCTATCTGAACAAGCATTTCCCGTTGAATACCAACGATCCATGTGCCGGATTCTACTTTGATGCCATTCCGCAGTATGTAGATCCCCGCGCACCGAAACTATTCAGCGTAGTAGGCTGGAACGACGGTGTAGTTTATTCCGACTATATCGGTGCAGCCAGCGAAGTACACCCCGTTGAATTAATGGACCCGAACGATAACTCCAAACCGATGCTCACGATCGACCCGCGTTATACCTGGGGTACCTGGGTAGCCGGTGAATGGAACAACCTGTCCGGCCTTGTCAGCGCCTTGACCGGTAAGAACTACAACTATCCTTCCATGGCAAAACAATACCGTATGAATACGCAGAAGCGCGTCTTCTTCGGCCCGTGGGAAAGCTATTTCCTGATAGCTGAAGCTGCTCTGAAAGGATGGACGGTACCGGGCACTGCCCAGTCGAATTATGAAAGCGGCATCACAGCCAGCTTCGAATATCATGGCCTGCAAAGCCAGGTTTCTCAATACCTGTCCTCTACGGATTATAACCGGGTAGGTACTTCCGTCAGCTTCACCCATACAACGGAAGCGAAGCCTTATACCATCAATTATGTCGATCCTTATACAAAGGAAAACAAGACGATGACTTATAACTTTCCGAAGAACTCAATCTACCGCGGCGGTGCTTACAACAACGACGCATTGACAAAGATTCTTACCCAGAAATATATCGCACAGGTACCCTGGTTACCTGAAGAAGCATGGAGCGATCATCGTCGCCTCGGTCTCCCGTTCTTTGAAAACCAGGCTGTAGAAAAAGACTACAACCCATTGAACCAGGTTCCTCTGACAATGGCAACAGCCAAGGAATGTCGCCTCGATTTCTACCCGAAACGCTACCGTTATCCGGCCAATATCCAGACCAATAACCTGGAAGGATACCAAAAAGCCTTAGAGCTGTTGGGCGGCCCCGATGTAGTGACAACGCCGCTTTGGTGGAATCAGAAATGAGACCTGCATTTCTCTTGATAGAAAAGTAGGCAAAAGATCAAGGCTGCATCTATTTCGCTACTTTGATCTTTTGTTACTTTTCTATCAAGGGAAAAGTAAAGAAAACAAACTAAACAAAAACACAATTATGGTACGTAAACTATTAATCCGCGACCTCACCCTCCGTGACGGTCAGCAGTCAGCTTGTGCAACGCGCATGTCGCAGAAACAAATCGACCGTGTACTACCTTTCTATAAAGAAGTTGGTTTCTATGCGATGGAAGTATGGGGTGGGGCAGTGCCCGACGCCGCTATGCGCTACCTGAACGAAGATCCCTGGGAAAGAGTGGAAAAGATCAAAGCCGCAGTAGGTACGACCACCAAACTGGCAGCCTTATGCCGCGGACGCGACCTGTTCGGCTACAATCCTTACCCGGATAACGTTGTCAAAGGCGTATGCCGCAACACCGTCGAGTCAGGAATTGATATCATGCGTATCTTCGATGCCATGAACGATATAGACAATATGAAGCCGGCCATCAAGTACACCGACCGTTACGGTGGAATGGCCGATTGTGCCGTCTGCTACGCCATCGACCCTCACCATTCTGCCCTCGAACGGATCGAAGCCGCCTTCCACGGACGTCCCCTTCATAAGCCGGTCTTCAAGAACGACTATTTCCTGGACAAAGCCCAGCAGTTGGAGAACTTCCGGGCCGATATCATCACCCTCGAAGATGCCAACGGACTCATCACTCCTGCAAGGACTGCCGAACTGATACGCCTTTTCAAGAAGAACCTGAAATCTCCCGTCGACTTCCACACCCGCTGTACTGCCGGATACGGTCTGGCTTCTATGCTTGCCGCCATTGTCAACGGTGTCGACATTGTCGATACGAATATCTGGTATTTTGCCGGAGGCTGTTGTGCTCCCGCCATCGAGCTGGTCTACGTCTTCTGCAAAAAGATGGGTATCGAACTGGAAATCGATATGGAAGCCGTCGCCCGCATCAACGCCGAACTCCTGAAAATACGAAAAGAACTGAAAGCCTACGATACCTCCCGCGAGTTGCCCAATCCTTTCAATCCCCTGACTGATAAGTTACCTACCGAGATCGACCGCTTCTTCAACGATGCCATCGAAGCCGCCCGCAAAGACAAGGAAGACGACCTGATCATCTTCTGCCGTGCCATCGAAGAATACTTCAACTTCCCCGAACCCAACGAAATGGTCCAGAAATCGCAGATTCCGGCTAACATGTACAATCAGATAGTCGCCTTACTGAAGCAGCAGAATCATCCCGAGTTATTGGAGAAAGCGATGTCATTAATCCCCCGGGTACGGATGGATGCCGGCCTGCCCCCCTTGGTGACGCCGGTAAGTCAGGTGATAGCCTCGCAGGCAGTCTCCTGTGTCTTCGATGAACTGAACGGTCGCCCGTTATATAGCAAACCCGTTTACCCCTTTATCTCCCTGATCCGCGGAGATTATGGGAAAACCCCGTTGCCTGTCGACCCTGACTTCCGCCAGCAAATAACCGGCAAGCGGGAAGAGCAACTTTATGATGCCTCAGATTATGAGATGCAGGAGAACCCTGTCATTGATGAAGTCGGTATTCTGGTAGCCGAAAATGAAAAGGAGATGCTTCTCCTCGAACTCTTCCCGATGTCTGCCCGCCACTTCCTGACGAAACAGAAGAAAGAGAAGTTCAGAAACGATCTGATGGTTTGATGTTTACCCTCTTATATTTATAAGACTGTTTTAAATAAAAAATCCCGTTGTTTTTACAACGGGATTTTGTTTATTCTTCGTATATGTCGACCGCCTTCGAACGGAGTGTTTAAAAAGGCTTCGACGGTGCGAGTAGCTTCCTCCTGACTGATAAATCGACCGGGCATGACAAGTATGTTGGCATCATTGTGTTCACGAGCCAGTCGTGCAATTTCTTCCTGCCAGCATAAAGCGGCCCGTATTCCCTGGTGTTTGTTTAAAGTCATTGCGATACCATTTCCTGAGCCGCAGATCGCTATTCCGGGATATACTTCCCCGGCTTCTACTGCATAGGCCAATGGATGGGCGAAATCGGGATAATCGCAACTTTCTGCAGAGCAGGTCCCGAAATCCTTATAGGATAATCCTTTGGAGTCCAGTATTTGTTTCACATACTCTTTTAGTTCGTAACCTGCGTGGTCACAACATAAACCTAGTGTTTTCATCTTTATCTGTTAGAGGTAGTAAAAAAGAGTGTTTTCAAGGCATGCTTGAAGCTCCTTTCAAGGACCGCTTGAAACCTCCTTCAAGAGTCCCTTGAAAGTAATAGGAACAAACAGCCCTCTTTTACCAGTAGTTTCTTATGCTAATAATTCTTTAACTTGATTGTATACATTCTGTCCGGTGAAGCCCAGCTTTTCGTCCAGTACCTTGTAAGGAGCGGAGAAGCCGAACGATTCGAGCCCCCAAACCTTACCGTTTGCTCCGACTAATCTTTCCAGATTAACGGGCAGACCGGCGGTCAGGCCGAATATTTTGCTTCCGGTAGGAATAACAGATTCCTGGTATTCCTTGCTCTGGCTACGGAATAATCCTTCGGAAGGAACAGATACGACACGAACCTTTACACCGTCGGCACGAAGCAAGGCTGCTCCTTCTTCCAATGTAGCAACTTCCGAGCCGGAAGCGACCATGATAACGTCCGGGTTTTCGTCGCTTTCTACAATATAGGCACCCTTTTCGGCCTGCAAGGCTTCGTTGTAACGATTACCTTTGGAGGGCAGGTCAGTGATGTTCTGACGGGAAAGGATCAAAGCGGTAGGAGTGGCTGTATTTTCCATTGCCATCTTCCATGCAACGGTTGTTTCAATGACATCGGCCGGACGGAGAACCAACATAGAGTTGTGTCCCTTATGGTTTTTCAGTTTTTCCATCAGGCGGATTTGAGCTTCCTGTTCTACCGGTTCGTGAGTAGGACCGTCTTCACCTACGCGGAATGCGTCGTGTGTCCAGATGAATTTCACCGGTTGTTCCATCAAAGCAGCCATACGTACGGCAGGTTTCATGTAGTCGGAGAATACGAAGAAGGTACCGCAAGCAGCGATCACACCACCGTGGAGAGACATACCGATACAGATACAAGCCATTGACAATTCAGATACACCTGCCTGGAAGAATGCTCCGCTGAAATCACCTTTCTTGAAAGAATGAGTCTTTTTCAGGAAACCGTCAGTCTTGTCAGAGTTAGAAAGGTCGGCCGAAGCAACGATCATGTTTTCTACCTGTGTAGCAAGTGCGCCCAATACGGTTGCAGATGCAGCACGAGTAGCGCTACCTGCTTTCTGTTCGATAGCAGCCCAGTCCACTTTCGGAGCTTTGCCCGAGAAGAAGAGTTCCAGTTTTGCAGCCAGTTCCGGGTTTGCTTTCGCCCATGCAGCTTTCTTTGCATATTTTTCAGCTACAATTTTCTTCAGCTCTTCTGCTCTTTTTGCATACAGTTCGGCTACTTCCGGGAATATAACGAACGGGTTAGTAGGATCACCACCCAGATTCTTGATTGTATTTACATAAGCGTCGCCACCGAGAGGAGCACCGTGTGTAGCGCAGTTAGCTTCATAGCTGCTGCCGTCTGCCTTGCGTGCACCTTTACCCATTACGGTTTTACCGATAATCAGTGTCGGACGTTCTTTTTCAGCCTGTGCTTCTTTGATTGCCGCACGGATTTCGTCAGGGTCATTACCGTTGATATTAAGTACGTTCCATCCCCATGCTTCATATTTCATGGCAGTATCTTCAACGGTTACGTCTTTCGTTTCTGTAGAAAGCTGAATATCGTTGGAATCATAGAACATAATCAGGTTGTCCAATCCCAGTGCACCGGCAATACGTCCGGAACCTTGAGAGATTTCTTCCTGAATACCACCGTCAGAGATGTAAGCGTAAATGGTCTGATTCATCACCTCGTCGAAACGGGCTTTCAAGAATTTGGCAGCGATAGCAGCACCTACTGCAAAAGTGTGTCCTTGTCCCAGCGGACCGGAAGTATTTTCGATACCACGCATGATGTCCACTTCAGGGTGTCCCGGAGTAGGGCTTCCCCATTGACGGAATTCTTTCAGCTCGTCCAGTGTGAATTTTCCTGTCAATGCCAACGTAGAATAAAGCATCGGAGACATGTGGCCCGGGTCGAGGAAGAAGCGGTCACGTCCTTCCCAACGGGGATTTTCAGGATCGTATACTAGAAACTCAGAGAAGAGTACATTTACAAAATCAGCACCACCCATGGCGCCACCCGGGTGACCGGAATTGGCTTTCTCAACCATTGAAGCAGCAAGAATACGGATGTTATCCGCTGCACGATTCATAAGTTTGTTATCGTTCATATCATTAAAATTTAATTGATTTCTGTCAGATTGTTCGCAAAGATAACTCTTTATGTGGATTTAACAATCCAAAAGAGCTATCTTTTTTATCGACAATTTTACGGTCTTCTTGTTTGTGATACAATAAGTAATTGCTCTAAAATTACTGTAACTCTAAAGTAACAATGGACTTAGCAGGAAGTTTTACCTTCATTGTACCTTTATTGATTTTTACCTCTTTGAAAGGTGCCGGTTTTACAATATTAGGTTTTTCAAAAGAATTGTAATCGGTCAGTTTGGAAGCGGTCAGAATTTCTCCGACAGCTTTCTTGGCTTTCGTATCACCCAGATTGATGGTGATTTCCTGCGCTTCATCAGCATCTACATTGGAAAGAGAAATATGGATCACCCCATCTTTATTTTTGGAAGCTGTGGCGCTCACCATCGGTACAGTGCGGTTATCACGTACACTTATCTTTTCGCAAGTCAGGTCGATAGGAAGATAAGTGGCATCCTGATGTACTTTATACATCTTGAAGACATAATAAGTAGGCGTCAACACCATTTCTTTGTCTTTTGTCAGAATCATCGATTGAAGTACGTTGACAATCTGTGCGATATTTGCCATCTTCAAGCGGTCTGTATATTTGTGGAATACATCAAGACTTAAAGAAGCCACGAAAGCATCACGCAACGTGTTTTGCTGATACAGATGTCCTTTGATGGTTCCGGGTTCCTCATCCCACCAGGTTCCCCATTCGTCCAGTAAGAGAGCGATTTTCTTGTCCTTGTCATATTTGTCCATGATGGTACAATGTTTCTTGAGTACATCTTCCACTTCCAGACATTTGCCCATCGTCCAGTAATAATCATCCTTGTTGAATTGAGTGGCTGATCCTTTGCTGCCACTCCATCCGGTTACGGTATAATAGTGTAGAGAAAGACCGTCCATACGATGCCCTATGCGATTCATCAATACATCTGTCCATTTGTAATCATAGTCACTTGCGCCACTGGCAATCTTGAACAGACGGTTGCCGTCATAATTGCGGCAATAAGTAGAATAACGACGATATAAGTCTGCGTAATATTCCGGACGCATGCTGCCACCGCACCCCCAGCTTTCATTTCCTACGCCGAGATATTTCAATTTCCATGCTTTGTCGCGACCATTCTTACGGCGAAGGTTGGCCATAGGCGAGTCTCCGTCAGAAGTCATATATTCCACCCATTTGGCAAGCTCTTCCACTGTGCCGCTACCTACATTTCCACTCACGTATGGTTCGCAACCCAGCATTTCGCAAAGATTCAAAAACTCGTGCGTTCCGAAACTGTTGTCTTCAATGGTACCGCCCCAGTTGTTGTTCACCATCTTCGGACGGTTCTCTTTCGGACCAATGCCATCCATCCAGTGGTATTCATCGGCAAAGCATCCGCCCGGCCAGCGAAGAACGGGAACGGACAAGTCTTTCAGTGCATTGAATACGTCTGTGCGATATCCCTTGATATTAGGAATATCCGAGTTTTCGCCTACCCAAAGACCGCCGTAGATACATGAACCCAAGTGTTCGGCAAACTGGCCGTAAATTTCCTTCGGTATGATTTCTTTGCCTTGGTCGGCATGTACGGTTATGGTAGCACTCTTTTGTGCAGAAAGAGATACAGATGCTGCCAGAAAAGCCGTGCTGACTAATAGTTTTGCTTTCATAAATGGTATTTGTTTAATGATTATTTTTTACCACAGATTACGCAGATTATCACAGATTGATTTTATTCTGACTGCTATCATGTTATAACCCATAAATAATCTGTGTTAATCCGTGTAATCTGTGGTGACTTCTATTTTAGTAAACGAACTTCATAAACGGCAGAGGTCCATTCCGTCCCGTCAGGGATAAAACGTATCAGACAACTACCCGTATTCAGTTTTTGAGGCAGAACGTATGAAAGGGTTATGAAACCGTCTTTATCCGCTTCACTGACAGTCGGATGAACAGCCAACTTTTCGTTATTCAAAAGAATAGCCACTTTATTGCGGTCATCTTTCCGTACCGTAATCAGGAGGCGGCTTGCTTCTTCTTTCACTTTCAACTGATAGCCGAACCAACCTTTGGCACGTCGGAAATGCCGGTCTTTATTCGTCCCTGTTTCTGCCTGCTCATACTGGATGCCATGGTCAGATTCCGGTTGCTGTTCACCAGGGAAGATAAGGTCAATGGTTTGATTAGCCAATTCTGTTGCTTTTCGTTCAGCCGTTGCCATCTCTTCCTGAATCGCTTTAAACTGCTCTTCGCTTGCCTGCCGGAAATAAACGGCATAACGGGAATTATGCAGGCGGAAGAACGGAACGAGTTCCAATGCCTTGTCTTGTGCAGGATAAACCTCTCCGTTATAGCTGAAAGTAATCCGGCTATTCTGTTCTTTCTGAAGAGACTTGCAGATTGAATCTGGATTTCCTATCAGCATCGGAACTTCTTGCAGAGGAATTTGTTTGCCATGAGCGATATGTCCGCCACGACTGTCATCGGCATATAAACCGTCAAGATGTTCAGTGCCTGTGGAAGCTGCAAGAACGATCGGACCATATAAGAAAGCATAATAATCTTTCTTGTCGGGAATTTGTTCCACGCTGACTTTCATAGGCAAGTGGAAAGTAATGACATCCCCTTTTTCCCATTTGCGGGAGAGAGGAAGATACTGGTTACCTTTTGCCATAACGAACATTTTTCTTTTTCCATTGATGCTGACGCTATATCCTTTGGATTGGTTCGCCCATTCCGGAATACGTATCATTAAAGTACGTTTTTTCTTAGGCGCTTCATCTATTCGCAAAGTTACCTTGCCGTCATCGGGGAAACGGGTTTCCTGTGTCAAAATAATGCCTTGCTCTTTCCAGGTCAGTTGTGAAGGAATGAAGAGATTGACATAAAGAGTGTCTTTCCGATACGCATAGATAAATTCACCGTATTTGGTATGATTCTCCAAGCCTGAACCTACACAGCACCACATTGATGTTTCCGGTTGTGAGTACACGCGATAATGTCCCGGACGCATAGGAGTGAAGTAGACAAATCCACCTTTATCCGGCTCTTGTGACGCTAGAATATGATTGTAAAGCGCACGTTCGTAATAGTTTACGTAGTTGGGATCAGGTTCGTTTGTTTGATTCGGATTATGAGAATTCTGATAAAGCATTTTGGTAAGACGGAGCATGTTGTAAGTATTACAGGTCTCCGGTCCTTGAACGTCGTTCAGCATGGACGTGAAGTTATCCGACGGATGGAAATGTTCGCGTACACTATTTCCTCCGATGCAGACAGAACGGTGATTGACTACCGTGTTCCAGAAAAAACGGGCGGCATGATCCCACTCTGCAGCATGATTCCAATTCTTGTCGTCTTGTGAAAGTTCGGCTATTCGCTTGTAGCCGATCACTTTCGGAATCTGTGTGTTGGCGTGCATCCCCGTCAATTTGTCTTCCTCTTTGATAAGCGGGTCGAGGATAAGGTTGTGAGAGAAACGGCGTGCCAGTTCCAGATACTTCTTGTCGCCTGTGATTTCGGCCACGTCAGCGAACGTTTCGTTTAATCCGCCATGTTCGCTACGAAGCATATCCTGCATTTGTTCGTCGCTCAAGCCGGAAGTGATATCGATCATCCAATCTGTAAAAGCGATAAGCATTTGGCGTGCAAGGTCGCTTCCTGCATAGAGATATGCATCCCGCAATCCGGCGTAAGTCTTATGTATATTGTATAGAGGCACCCATTTACCGTTAAGGTCGAAACCTCCGGCACGGATTTTTCCTGCTTTTATATCTTTCCAAAGTTGAAGGCTTCCCGGAGTTCCTCCGATGAATCCTGTGCCGACAGTTTGTTGTGCCCGGTTCAACTCATTCAGCATGTAGTTGAGGCGATTATAGACTGCGGTATCTCCGGTGGCGGCATACATCATGGAAAGTGCGGATAAATAATGTCCGCCGATATGCCCGTCCAGTCCGGTATTTTCCCAATTGGTGTAGCTGGGGGCTTTAGGCTGTAACCCTGCTTCGCGGAGAAAAGGAGCGAGCAGACGATCGGGGTCTAATGCAAGTATGTAATGTAAATCAGTCTGTTGAGCTTGCAGAAACGGACTATCCAATAGTTTCACATTCTGTAAAGGGAAGTAAGACACTTGTGGGGCGTTTTGAGCTTTGCCCAGTGAAGTGGACAGGACAAGTGCAAGTATGAACGAGGTGGTTTTCATGATAATAGTCTCCCCATCTCCCTCTCCAAAAGAGGAGAGGGGTGGAGATAATTAATGTTTGTACTTAGTTAGAATTGACTCTTGATAAACAGCGATTTATCGACAATCTTTGATGAACAACAATGGATTGCCGACTGTCAATTATTTAAATTTGACTGCTGCCTCTTCGATAGGCAATCCTGCCTTATAGTTTTCGATGTATGTATTGAAGCCGGCTACATCTTCGGGCGTAGGTGATACCTCGATACCCGCGTCACCGACAAATACGCTTTCATCCAGAAAATCGGCAAGAGATTGTTTCTTTTCATTGTTCACGAGGTAAGAACCTAACAGGGCAATACCCCAGGCACCACCTTCGCCGGCTGTTTCCATCACAGAAATAGGCGAGTTGATAGCTGCAGCAAGTATTCTTTGACCTACTCCTTTGGTTCTGAATAATCCTCCGTGACCAGTAATTCTGTCCACTTTGATTTTTTCTTCGTTGAACAGGATATCGTTACCAATCTTGAGCACTCCTACTGAAGCATACAAGTGAGTCCGCATAAAGTTTGCCAGGTTGAACTTGTCATTTGCCGAACGTACAAACAAAGGTCTTCCATCAGCAAATCCTGTTACAGGTTCGCCTGAAATATAATTGTATGAAAGCAAACCTCCGCAATCGGTATCACCGGTGAGCGCAATATTGTAAAGTTTGCTATAGATTTCATCCATATTTACAGGTATGCCCAGAAGCTCCTGATATTCCTTGAACAGGTTGACCCATGCGTTGAGATCAGAAGTACAGTTGTTGCAATGCACCATAGCTACCAGACTTCCGTCAGGAGTGGTCACCATGTCAATCATTTCGTATGGCTTCGACAAATCTTTCTCCAATACAATCATAGAGAATGAAGAAGTACCTGCCGACACATTTCCGGTGCGTTGTTTGACTGCATTGGTTGCCACCATTCCGGTACCTGCGTCTCCTTCCGGTGGACAAACCGGTATTCCTGCCTTCAAATGACCCGATGCATCGAGCTTTTTACTTCCTTCCGGAGTGAGGACACCAGCATTTTCACCTGCCGACAATACTTTAGGCAGAATATCTTCCAGTTTCCAGTTATATTCTTTCGGAGCAATCAGTTTGTCGAACTTAGCCACCATTTCAGCAGAATAGTTGTTAGTAGTTGGATCTATAGGAAGCATACCTGATGCATCACCTATTCCCAGCACCTTTTCGCCTGTGATCTGCCAATGCACGTAACCTGCCAGAGTGGTCAGGAAGTCGATTTTATTAACGTGTGCTTCGTTGTCCAGAATAGCCTGATACAAGTGGGAAATGCTCCAACGCAGAGGGATATTATAGACAAATAGTTCGGACAAAGCAGCCGCTGCGCGGCCTGTATTGGTGTTTCTCCAAGTGCGGAAAGGCACGAGGATTTCTTCTTTTTTGTTGAATGGCATATAACCATGCATCATAGCGCTGACACCGATGGCAGCCAGAGTCTCGATCTCTATGTCGTATGCATTCTTTACGTTAGTACGAAGATCGGCATAGCAATCTTGCAGCCCTGACCAGATAGCTTCAATGCTATACGTCCAAAGTCCGTCAACTAACTGGTTTTCCCAAGTGTGGCTACCTTGAGCAATAGGCTTGTTTTCCTGGTCGATCAAGACAGCTTTTATTCGTGTAGAACCGAGTTCTATACCAAGAATTGCTTTACCTGCCTCGATGGTTGATTTTGCATCTAATTTCATGTTGAAATCAATATTTTAAGGTATAACGATCATTATAAAAAAATCAAGTTTCGCAAAAACTTAACGAAATAATTAAGCCATGCGAAACTTGAATAATTGTTTTTAGCAAAGTGCTTTATTCAACATGTAATAAACTTCGTTCATGCGCAGTTCTTTCTTGAAGCAGCTGATCGTAGTATCCTTGTTGATATGTACCATTTCGATACCTGCGATTTCAGCATAATCTTCCCAATATTCTGCTGTCAGGTCGTAAGAGAAGCAAGAGTGGTGAGTTCCACCAGCCAGAATCCATGCACCTGCACCTACTTCAAGGTTTGGCATCGGAATCCAGAGAGCAGAAGCAACCGGCAACTTAGGCAGCGGTTTCGGCTCGATACATTCTACGTCGTTCACGATCAGACGGAAACGGTTACCCATATCTACAATAGTAGCAGTGCAGCCTGTACCTACTTTTGAAGTGAAGACCAAACGTGCAGTCTGACTCTTGCGGATACCTATACCGAGGAAGTGTACTTCCAGGCGAGGTTTGTTGGCGGCGATAAGCGGGCAGACTTCCAACATGTGTGACTGAAGGATAGAGCTGTTAGCACCGTCGAAGTTCAGTGTGTAATCTTCCAGGAATGAACAGCCTTTAGGGAGACCTTGATTCATCACCCATACAGTACGGTAAAGAGCAGCCGATTTCCAGTCACCTTCAGCACCGAATCCGTAACCTTCCGCCATCAGACGTTGTGAAGCAAGACCCGGGATTTGATCGAAACCATTGTATTCAATGTCGCCCAAATCGTCGAAGTTGGTAGTAAATCCTTTGGCACCTTTGGCTTTCAGGATAGCACGTATAGCCAGTTCAGCCTTAGCAGCATTCCATACTTTCTGGTAAGCTTCAGTTGATTTATCTTCCAGAGAAGCATCGTGATCGTATTCCTTGAAGTAAGTAGCTACCAATGCATCTACCTCTTCATTTTTGATATCCTTGTGATATTCCATCAATTCGCTTACCGGACAGTAATCTACGTGGTAACCCATACGTTGTTCAGCTTCCACTTTATCACCATCGGTTACAGCTACGTTGTTCATCTGGTCGCCGAAACGGATAATCAGCATATCCTGTGAATCTGCCCAACCGGCACAAACACGCATCCAAACGGCAATCTTATGCAAAGTCTCTTCCTCTTTCCAGTAGCCTACCACTACTTTACGACGGATACGCATACGGGTACAGATATGTCCGAATTCGCGGTCACCGTGAGCAGACTGGTTCAGGTTCATGAAATCCATGTCCATTGTATCCCAAGGAATTTCCTTGTTGAATTGAGTATGCAGGTGCAACAAAGGCTTCTTCAACTGTTGCAAGCCGTGAATCCACATTTTAGCAGGAGAGAACGTATGCATCCAAGTGATAACACCGACACACTTTTCGTCATTATTGGCTGCTTTGAAAACAGCTTCCACTTCTTTAGAAGAATTAGCTGTTCCTTTGTATACCACCTTTACAGGGAGTTTACCGGATTCGTTCAATCCGTTAACCATTTCATTAGAGTGTGCGTCTACTGCGATTACTGCGTCACCTCCGTACAAAAGCTGTGCTCCTGTTA
>OLIT01001654.1_pt1 | contig 18562 bp, 16 predicted proteins | sample 1601341 | NCBI WGS metagenome assembly OLIT01 (sample SAMEA2452121, study PRJEB22498) | human gut metagenome | biome: human feces; feature: human gut; material: feces | place: Australia | collected 2012
AAACGAGATGTAGCGCAGTTGGTAGCGCGCCACGTTCGGGACGTGGAGGCCGCTGGTTCGAGTCCAGTCATCTCGACTAACAAAGAAACGCACTGATTATCAGTGCGTTTTTTGTTCAAAGTTGACAAATTTTTGAAGAGTTGACAAAGAGTTGACAAAACTGATTTTTGACGTTAGGAAGCTTTAAAAACAGTTATGTCATGAAAAGAAAAAAAATAATAATTCTGCCGAAACTTAATGATGCCGGTGGAAATTTGTCAAAAAAGTGGTTTGTCTATTATTCTGTTCGGGATCCACGGACGGATAAGATGAAACGTTTTAGAGATCATGTCGGATTATCCCAACTGGATGAGTCAATACGTAGGAAATGTGCAGAGAAAAAGATCCGGGAGCTAACTGAAAAATTGAAACGGGGTTGGACTCCGTTTCTCGATGATGAAGAGGCTATATACGAAGATCAGCTTCAATATAAAACTGTGGCTGAAATTTATGGAAAGCAAAAAGCTGCAAATGCAACATTCAGACGCTTAGCTTCAGAATTTATCGATATAAAGCAGGCGGCAGGTAGGCTTGAATCAAAAACGATACAATGCTATGTCAGTAAACTGAGGATGTTAACAATATGGTCTGAAGCTAAATATGGTCAAATCGATATTACGGCTTTTGATAATGCACTAATATTGCGATTTTTCAATTATCTAGTTAAGGAAAAACAATTAGCCGATGGCACAATATCAGATTACAGACAAATTATCAGTCAATTATTTGAATGGATAAAAAGCACTGGTCGCATTTTGGAAAATCCTATTTATAATATCCCTCATGGTGCTGATAAAGATATGGCACCCCGACCAATTGCAGCTTGGGATATCGAGACTTTTCGAGATACTATATCAAAAGATGATCCTCAATTATGGATGGCAATAGAATTTCAAACTTATTGTTTCCTGAGGCCGGGAAAAGAATTACGACTATTAAAAATACGAGATATTGATTTTGCCAGAGGGCTTATTAATGTTGATCGGTTCAGAGCTAAAACTAACAGGGAACGATATGCTACTATCCCACATCATTTTTTATTGAAATTAAGGAATCAATATCAATTGCAAAGATATGATCATGATTACTATGTTTTCGGTAAAGAATATAAGCCAGGACTAAAATGCTTGGGCAAGAATAATCTGAAGAATCGTTTTAATGATTTTCGTACCAGGCTAAATATGCCGGACAGTTACAAATTATACAGCTGGAAACATACAGGAAATTTCTTAGCAGCTGACAGTGATATCAATATGCTGGCTCTCCGGGATCAGAATGGACATACATCCGTACAGACTACAGAGATATATCTAAAACATAAACTTGGAACTGTAAATAAAGAAATCCAAAATAAATTTCCATGCTTAGATACCTTATAATTGTATATTTGGAAAAGATAAAAACATTAGTGTAAACTAGAGTAAAGTTAATTCTTTAATTCTATATACTGTGTATAACAAATCCGGCTATAGGGATTTTTGCTAATAATTTCCTGCCGGATTGCTTTCGTTCCCCAACGGATAAACCAAAATTTACGAGGAACCCGATGCACAATCTGTATAAGTGTATCCCGACTTTCGATAATACCAGAAAATTTCTTTTCTTCAATACAACCAGCAAATGTAACGTAATTATCATGGTAAGTCAGACATTGAATTGTATCGATTTTACCAAGAAGAACACTATCTTTTAGAATTGTTTTAATTTCATATTCTGTCTTCGTCGCCGTATAGCTAACAGATTGAAGCCGCTTAACCTTTAAATTAAGAACTTTTACCTGCTTTTCCAAATCACTACAGTAACGGGAAAATTCTCGGTTTGATAAAGTTAATCTTTCTACAGAAGCCACCGAAAGTGAGTCCCTTGTCCGATAAAATTCTATGCCTGAAAGTAATGTTTGCTGATTCCCAGATAACCGATCCCGATCAGTTTTATAGTGACTACAAGTTCTAATTGTAACCATAAAAGCAATAAGGAGTAAAAAATACAGGAAAAATTTACGCATATATCAATAAAATTTATAATTTTATTTCACATTAATTAAAAGATTAAGGTAGAATTAAAATTTCTACTAATCTGCACAGATTGCAACGACACGGAGTTTCCCCTTTTAGGCTCCGTGTTTTTTAATATAGCCAGATTACGTCTTGAGTATGCACATCGGAAGTATCCGCATGAATAAAATTCTCCGCAATACCGATTCGCTTAAAACCTGCTTGTAGAAGGGCGCTTACAATTTTAAATCTACTCTGCAAAGAATAGCACCGGATATCCACAGCTTTCCCAAGGGTATGAGCTCCAGTTCCGGATCTTCCCTTGCTTTTATCAAAAGTAGCACTCCTATAAGCAGATGTCAACATAAAAGGAATTCCAGCAATTTCACGGGCCTGGTCTAATATCTCCACTGTCTTCGGATCCATGTCTTGTAAGCTACAAGCTGGAGAACATTGCCAAAATTCTGCCTCTACAAAATATTTACTTATTACCATTTTCCTCATCTTTTATTTCAATGATATCTGTCTTTTTCCGGAAAAAATCGAAAATATTTATCTTAAAGTTTTTGCCCCTACTCTCGAAGTAATTATTAAAACAACTATTTACCTCAAAGCCATAAATAACGAGGAGAACAAGAAGGGGAATAAGAGGCACTCCCAAAGGCTCCCCGACAGCTTTACCTAAAGTCGCTGCTAACATCGTCCAACATAAATAATCAACGGCCTTATTAATTGTACGTCGGCCGGCCCGGGAAAGACGGATCTTATCTCCCCGATATTTTGCTGCCTGTATACCAAACCGCAAATCAGCAAAGATTAAGACTACCGCCAGCAACAACAACCACCTGAGCGGATAAAGAAAGTCACAGAATCCGCTTAGACCAACAGCCAATATGCCATTTAAAACATTCCGCTCCTGCATTATATTATCCATCTTTGAAATATGACCAATCCCCAGCCGACTAAAAAGCCTATAACCTTATAAAGGTCGAACATTTTTGTGTAAAATAGGTCACAAAGCATCATAATAAGTGTAACTACAAAACCCATCCAGATATTAAGAAAAGCACATACCAAAAATGTGATTAAAAGGCATCTGAAGCCTTTACTTTTTAGGAAAGCAATAAAACCATTTAGAATTTTTTTCATAGCATTAAAATTTAGAGTTATTGATTATTTATCTCTACAAGCAATTCACGCATAGTTGCAGAGACTTCTTCTATGTGCGTTTTGCCCTGCAATTTTTCGTTTAGCAAATCCTGATTCAACGCAATCAGAAGACTATCCCGGAAAACTTCTGTGATAAGTCCTTCTGTATTTGCAAGATTAAGAATTAATTTTTCCTCACTGTTTGTTATCTCTATTTCTCCCTCATTTTCGGCTAATCTTTGTAGAAGCGACCGAGTAAGGCCAGATGCCGGCGCATGACTATACAGATAATTTATTACCACTTCCCTTACATTACATACTTCGTAAGCTTCTTTTTTATAATTGGTAAACACTCTGACTTTTGTAAAATCTATTTTTTTCATCTTGTTTTTATTCTTAATAAACAATAGCCGTTATAATCCGTACTAGTATCGATAATAACCTGACCAACAGATTGTGTACTATCTGTTTTTGTCGGTAAATTCCTAACCATCAATTTGCCTGGTCCAATTTCTGCCATAATGCGGGCAACGTTAGCGTCTATAACACTATCATCAATCGTTTCTAAAATTGAAAAAGAAAACGGACTGATATTAGCAGTACATTTGGATACCATTGCATTAGAAAAATGATTTTTCACCCTTATAGAAGGAAGAAAAACATTCGGCATCCATTCGTCATATGACATCCGAATAAGAGTGTTGGTATTATCGAGCATTTTAAAGGTTGGAGGAGAAATAGACGTAGCTTCTCCGGGATCTAATATAAAACGTATTTTCCCAGAATCAGAAGATTGAATTTTTCCACTGAAATCACCATTGACACAGGTCATATTTCCATTTATATCAACCATGAACTTATTGTTCACGTTGATTTGCATTGAAAATATTTTATCAGCTTGCAATAAATTTGTAGATATTTTTTCGGCTGTAACAGCCCCGACAGCTAGCTTTTCCGTCGTTATTGAACCAGATTTTATTTTTCCGGCCGTAACAGAATTAGCAGCAAGCATTTCGGTAACAATACTTCCAGCGACGATGAATTCGACTTTACTTGTCTGTTCCCAGCGACGATCCGGGCTTGAATCACTCGAACTGGGACGTACACCTTTTATTTCATCATAGCGATTACGTACTAAGAAATAAAAATCTTTTAGCAAAGCTATCTGACCCATGTTAACCCATTCCTGTGATATTACATAATCCCGGAATTGCTCGTTATATACGTATGTTTCATCCGGAGAATACAATCCCCGTGGCCGGAGAACCGGAGTCCCCCGTTCGACACGAAGAGGTAATATTCCGCTTATTCTTTCCATTAATTTAACCTAGCTTATTAGCGTCAGCGGATATGAAAGCTCCGTTTTCTTCTTTAATATCGTCATAGCTAACAACGATGTTTTTATCAGATGTATTCCCCGATTTTAACACATCTCCGTTACTACTGTAAAGGTCAATTGCCGTAAAATCAAACTGATTTGTTACATCGTTATTACCAAATTTCACTTTCGGAAAAATAGTCTGGCTCGGAGTATTAAAAGCGAATACAGGTACAGCCCCTCCAGAAGCATTTTCAAACGTCATCTGGTAGGCATCTGAATTGTCGATTACCGTTCTGGTATCAGAAGCCAGTATAATACCGGAAGCATTGCTTTTGCGTATAACAACTTTAAAAGAGTCGCTTCCATCTATGTCCGCGGGTGTAACGGTAATACTTGTATTTCCTGCTGTGCCGAAAGGTTTCCACTCGCCGTCATCCAGCCAGAAATATTCTAAATAAATTCCGGAAGTAACCGCGTCGGCTCCCAACATAACACGAGGAGTGAGAATACAATTTGTAACCGGCGAAGTATTCGCATCTACAATTCCACCATTATCGGTCTCTAAATGTACAACATAGGTTGTCCGGGAAATTGTTGTCCGGCTAAGACTTGTAGAAAGGGATATTTGACTATCGTGCGAGCCGTTATTTACGGTAGCATTAAAAATAAGGTTAAAAGCGGCATCCTGACCGATATTTACTTTCCGTTTCAGGGCCGGCACATTACTATAGGTTATAAGTTCCCAGTTATTTGTCTGACCTTCAACGACAGCTCCGTTCGCAACAATTTGAGTTCCGTTATAAATTACATTTATATTCTTAAAATTATCAGTTCCAGTTATAACTCCTCCTTTTAACGCAGACGTTACATTCGGAAATATAACCGGACGGTTAGCATCTACGCTCCAATCTGGATTATAGGCCCCAGAATCCGGATCGTATTGTTGTTCCAGGCTGTTTGTATGTAATAATATTCCGCTTAATACATCCCCGTCGCGGGTAACGGTTAATTGTAATACTCCGCTTACTCTTTCTTGTGCCATTTTTTTTAATTATCTAAATTCCATTCTGGTTTTTTAACTTCATATCTGGCTTCGTCGGCTGTCATTACGATTGCGCCGAGAACCTTTGCTTTTTCTTGTAATGTTTTTGCAAAACGTTTATCGGTAACGGTTGTATTGTTTCCTTCCTTATCGCTTGCCGTTAATGTAACTTCGATAAGAGGACTATAGTCAACCAGATCCGTTTCAGAGAGAATTACTTTTGTCTTATCGCTGTTTGTTCTTCTCGTTGTATCTTCTTTTATAATACCGGCATCTAATGCTGTATTATAAGGGGTAAAAATGTATTTCATATTTTTTATTTGTTTAATAAGCCTGTTTTAGCCGGAGCAGGACGGAAAAATCCGGTTTCAGGATTAGTATCTTCAAAGTTTGCTATGTTTATTGGTTCAAAATCATAAGGACGTTGCGTATCAAGTGCACCGTTTAATTTATTTTTAAGCATATTATCCCTATTTCCGTCGGTCGGTTGAAAATCAAAATGAAGAATTGTATCTGCCTCTAAACTTGTATCAATTAGATCAAAAGATAAAATTGAACCATGAAAAATTAGATTCGTAGAGTTGGATCCTAGAGTCAAAATATTAACTGAACTAGCAGCAAATTCATATTCCGTTTCCTGAAAAGTTATAACCTTTCCGTTTAGCTGAACATTCATTAATTCACCTGTATCACTTGTTTCAGCCACAAGTTGATACATTTTATTTAATTCGAGTTTATCGATATGATATCTTTTATTTAAAGTAGTATAAATTGCAAGATTTCTATCTTTATTTATAGTTATAGCAAAACGATGCATTGTATTATGTCTGAAATCTACTATATAGTCCCAATTACTTGACACAGAAAATATGATAAAATCTAGTTTATATATTTTACTAAAAAGAGGGGTTGTATTTGTAAAGAAATCAGGTGTGAACATTCTTAAATAATTATCTATACCATTAAAACAAGCCATGTACTTAGCATTCTGCAATCCCTTTTCGATTACAACATCTACGTCCATTTCTTCCTCCATCGTACTAATTATTCCAAATCCCTTCGCGAGTTCCGACCACAAACCGGTCGAAACGGGCCTTTTACGCCAAATACAAGAGTAAAAATTCTGTGGATTTTCGATTAGACCGACATTACCTGTTAAAGTACATTCTCCCGCAAATAGAGAACCCAGCGATGGTAAATTACCGTCTGCCGATACAGATATTTCTTTATTTACCGGATTGGGATATAGCTTTGTAAGCGCCATTGTTGTTGTCATTGCGTATTTTGAAATATCCGGTTTTAGAGCTCCGTCAGGAATAGCAGGAATAAATTCGCCCTCGGCCGGATACCAGATTTGCGGTATTTCTTCTCCTTCGCAGAGGAAAGCATTCTTAATCTCGACAAAATTATCATTTGTTGCGCCGCCAGACATATATAGAGCAGCGCCCAAAGAATTAAAACCTTCTTTTATCGTAAAAGGATCAGAAAATACCCGTATAAATTCCGAAGAGGGATTTAGATTTATACCACCATATCGATCAGGATTTGTATTATCTAATATATGAACAGTTGCTTTATTTTTACATTTATAATCAACCGCAAATCGATAAGTTTTACCAACTTCCAGAACGTTGGCTAAGGAAAAACTAGCATTTGTTCCGCTTTTTAATACCCATGAATTTTTACATAAGTTTGCTATACCGGCATATTCTATTAACTGTATATCGTATATTTTTGCAAATCCAGTTTCCCCATACGCAACGTAAATTTTTTGTATTGTTTTATCTTTTAAAGTAATAATTTTGGTGTATTTTAAAGTAGTTTCGTTCTTTCTAAGAAATAGTTGGGAGCTAGTTCCATCTGTATATAAAATATTAAATATCATACCCGAATTTGTTAATTCGCTATCCAATTTCCATTTCACAGACATAATGTACTGTTGATTAGTTTTGTACTTTATTCTTTCAAAAAAAACGTCATTTCTAATATTACTTGAAAATAATGCTACGTAATTTACATTAAAATACTTACCGTCTTCATCCTCTTCCTCTGTAGATATCCCTGCGTGAAGATCATTCCAATCTTCAGATATCATTTTTTTACTGATAAGATTAATGCCGGAGGTGTCCAGAACCGGATCAGCAATCACTTTCACTTTTAACCCTTCAAGAGGAATATTATAAAACGGAACATTTAGTAGTGGCGTATTAAGACCTGTAATACCGTCGGCATTTAAATCAGTTAGTTCCTCCCAACTACCGGCTTTATCGGTAAACCACCTGTAATAAGTATAAAACCATTCTTTTGTTCCTCGGTAAAGGGGAGCATGAAGCTTATAATTATCCAGTTTTTTTAAAACATGTGCGCTCTGTCCATCCGGATAGCTTTCTTTTATAACGAAAGGAGAAGTAGCTAAAATTTCGCTTATAAGGGTAAATTGCTCTGTTATTATTACATATTTTGCAGGATTTCGCGGATCCGCAATCTTAGCGGTCATCCTGAATTTGCGGTTCGTGCTCTGATTAGTATTTTCATACATCATAACGCTACCGGCTTCTACGTTTATAACAAAAGTAGAAGTACTGTTTTTCTTTGTCCACGTTCCGGCTATTTCTTCTTCGACTACCGTATCGATAAAATTCGTTACTTCCCAAATAGTTCCGTCAGCCGTAACAGATGCTTTTAGTCCAAAAACAAACGGGACAAGGCGGAAATCAGGCGAATATTCTTGCAAATCAGCATCGTAGTATTGTATCTTTGCAGAACCAGGAGCTGGAATAAGCGAAGACATTACGGAAAGGGGTTCTAAATATACTCGTAATCTTTTCATTTCATATTAATATTTTCTGTGTAACTTTATTATTGTTGTCTACAAAAGCGGTACAGGTAAATGTTATTACTCTTTGCCCGATGCCCGGAAGGTCCTTAAGGGTAATGTGTACAGAATTGCCTGTTCCTACGTGTGCAGCGTTCCAAATTTTGTCAGAATCCGGGAAAGAACTGCCACGTGTCCATGTCCATTGCGCCGCCGGTATATCAAAAGTTATATCCTGATTATAGATTTGAACTTCAGCTACGAGGTTCGTATCCACGTCACCACCGATGAAAACATAACCGTTTGAAGATTGAATCTCCATGACGAAATCAGGATTTCCTTGCTCTAGAAACCAGTCATGACTATCGTAGCCGGGTTTACTAAAAGTGCTGTCTACAATGCATAAATACATACAGCCACGATATCCAACTCGATTATTGCGGATGTACTCTTCCCCTGGTTTCCATTTACCTTTAAATTCTATATCCGGAATTTTTTTCCCGTCAGCATCAATAACATTTACACCTATCTTCGTATAAATATTATCAGCCCAAACTATGTGTCCATACGCATTTACAGGAACACCAGGAAGACCGACACCTTTACACTCACCAACATGAATAGCAATATTTTCCGGAGATATTTTCCAGGAATCAACCTTATCATAAAACTGAATATATCCTTTACGGGCCGAAAGCAGAATCGATCGCTGCCTTTCAGGATAGCGGGCAACAGTATTTCCACTTTCATCGGTAACATATAACACATTGCCACACTGCACAAAGGTCATATCTTTTACCGGAGGAATTAAATTTCCTGTCAACACTACATCCATAATCCCTTCAGCGAAATTCGGCTCATCCCGAGAAGAAACGACTATAAAATATACAGACTGGAAACCTGATACAGTGTGAGGAATCCCTTTGCATATATCTCCTTCATAAAAAGGATTCGTTTCATTTTTCTCCAGACGGATCCGGATTCGGTATCTATTATCTTCAAGCTTTCCGTCATCCAGAACTTCTTCAATTAATCCTCCCTGATTTAACCAATATTCTTCGCCGATTACATTTATTTTATTTTTTCTTAATTCCGGAACAATAAGACTTTCAAAAAGCTCCAGACTACGAGCAAAGATCCGGCCATCTTTATCGACGAAAGCCCCGTTTGCTCCTTTTACATAACCAGGTGTTTGCAGTTCCGAAATAATCCGTTTAAAAGAAACGATATCAGTATTACGGACACCTTGATTTAAGTAATCCTCAAAAACATTACCTCCCCATAACAATGAATTACCGGCCTCATCTGAATATCCTGATTTAATTTTGTGCCCCAGAAATTTTAAATACAATTCATCCCTTACGAGCTCTGTTTTTTTCCAATACTGTATCAAATCAATACTTCCCTGAGCGGCATCTATAGAAGCTGATATTGCCGCCTGGACAATCGCCGCTACAGAGATCCGCCGCCATTTGTCCTCAAAAGGAAACTGTGCCGGTAAAAAAAGATCATCCGCGATTGCGGCAATGGGAAATTCAGCAAGACGGGGAGCTAAAAAAAAAAGTTCGTCTTCAGTCGGAAATTCCAGGAGCTCCGGAAGGTCTTCATTGTTCCGGATAACATTGTCATACTTCGTCTGTTTCGAATACCGGAACTCAAAAGTATAGCTATTCAAGTCCATCACACTGAAAGAATTCTCACTTTCCTCAATGTAAATCTTCCGGAAGGAATCTGTTACATGATATCGCTGCTTAGAAAAGAAAAAGCCGCGAAGCCACCTAGCATATTCAAGCGAAGGCAAATAACCTGTATTTTGTTTATAAATAACGGAAAAATCAATATCGGAATCAGATGATACCTCTCGTAACGAAGCAATAATCCCAGTTGTCGTAAGCTTTTCCGTAAAATTCCCTTCAAACCGCACAGAATCAATTCCTCCCAAAGTATTTTCAAATATATAAACCTGAGCTTTATCTTTTGTCGGCGATAAAACATAACGCTGCATATAGGTAAGTCGACGTCTGTCTGCATCTTCTATCCAGATATCATAATAAAGGATCTGCTCTACAAACTTTTCACTTATTTTACTATAACTGACATCAAGTGTATATAGTTTATCAGCTTCCAGATCAGCGATATATTTTTCTTCTACCCGGCCATACAAATAGTAAGCTTTTACCTTTACTCTACATACTTGCCCAGTATAATAGTTTAGCCATTCTGGCTGATTGAAATAAGTGTGTTTCTGTTGGGGTTGAAGCGTCAACCATTGTGTTTTCATAAAAACAGCAGAAGTTTCTGCTATATCCCCAATTCCTCCTTTTACCGCAATAAAATTAACAACCGTAGAGCCGATATGAGCCTGGAAACTTTTATAAGCATTATTCTGAATAAAAATATCATCATCCGGGCTAGGAAGGACAACAGATAATTGCTGCTCAATTACATCGCGTACCGAAATCTCGATACGGTTATTATCCGCAGTGTATACTTCGTTTATAAGAATCAGATCCCCTGATTTTAGGATAAAAGAAATTTCATTAAAGCCGGAAATGATAAAATCTTTCAGATTCCCTGAAAAACATAAACTGTCCGGTTGCTGGATAATAGCCATTACTCTTTATTTTTGAATAAAATTAAAGAGTTGCTCTTTTGTACAAAGGACAAATTAAATAGGAATAACTGTTATTTTGTGCGAAGAAATACGGTCCGGGAAGAGTTCTATTTCCTGTTCCTTAACTATAAAGCGCTGATTCCGGCATACGACATTATAAAAAAACATATCCTGTAGATTTATAAACATCAGAATATCCGGTTTTACCTCCAAATCAATAGTCATTGAAAAATCTGTTTCGCACCGGATCTTATGAAAAAAATTATATAAACTTTTAGGGTCATTCCACAGAAGGCAGCCCCCACCTGAGCGAATAGAAGAAGGAGCCGCCTCCGGAACCAAGTACTTATCTATGTCAATACCCAATCCCGAAGTGTATTGGATCCGATTAACCAAGCCGTTATAATAAGCTAGGCGGAACTCCGTATTTTCAAACTCACTGTTAATCGATAACAGAGTATATTTCGTAGTGAGTACGACTTGTTCCCCAGAACTATCAGTTATTCCGGGATAAAATTGTTCCAGTTTTTCCTGGGCTCCAACAATGGTCGAAATACATTCCACTGAGTCCAGATTTTCACTGTTTTCATCTCCTGTAAGGTAAGAAAGTTTATCCTGATATGAATCTACAAACTGGTCCGAAACACTCTTATCCGAAAATTTATACACTTTATTTTCCAATTCACTGTCAATTGTTTTCTGCAGTCCATCTAGTATTTCAAGGCTGATAAGCTTATCAGAACGTAAATGAATAGAAGAAAGAATTTTAACAGATTTATCAGCCTCATTGACAAAGAAAGCAAGCCCGAATTTATTTTTACATTCATCCAGAAGATTCCCAATGGTAATATGGGGAAGGGCCTCATTATATTTAAATACAGAAGAAGTCTTAAAAGTATGCCGGAAAATAATCAGGATATCTTCAAATCGGGGAACATTGTCCGTTTCATTCTGTACTATATGATAGCCGGCTGTTGTGAAAATAAGCCGGATTACTTCTTTCAAACGCAGAAACGGACATATATTATTTTTTATTCCATTTAACGTCCCGGCCAGTTTTACCTCAACCATATCAAAACGATTATACCAATGTTCATAATATCCCTCTTCCGTAAAAGACGGATCATAAAGTTGTACACATACATAGGGCTTATATTCTTTCAAGGAAGCATTAAAAGAATTATAACTCCAGAGTTCTGATCCTAAATTATATTCATCGAGATACCGGGATCCATATTTCCCCCAGAAAGAACGATTATCCGTAGATATATACAACTCTATTTCCGTCGCGGAAATATCTGTAATTACCACCTCCCCTATGAGAATCCGGTAAGGACCGAACATCACTGTCGCCGGATAATGCCGCTGAAAATCATTATTATTGATTATATCCGGAAAGTCAAAAATATGCCGGTTGGCTGACAAAGGTAATGTAAACGGATAGGTCGTATCTTCTTTCCGTTCTACAAGTAAAGAGTTCTTTAACTGTACACTTAAAGAAGCATCCGGATAAAAAGCAGCACGCTTGCCATTGATAATTAACTGTAACATATCAGAAGGTTGTATTTTGTTCGTAATGCTGAGCCTTTTTAAAAGCTTTCATCAGGCCGCTGCGACCGTACATTGAAATCACGATATCCATATCCTTCAGGTTTTGCATCATTTCAATGTTCTTCCGGAGTAGTTCTTTTATTTCGGGATCTGGTGATTGTATATTATAAACTAACGAAGCAGTTTCAAAAGACGATTGCATGTTTCCTCCGGAAGCACGGCCTTCTATAAATAAAGGCATATAACGTCGCAGATCCAAACGATCGATGGTTCCGCTTTGCTGAGCGGCGTCGATGACGTCAAGGACTGGTTTGACGGTGGGATTCAAGACAGCCTGGTCATTGACAACGAACTCCCGGCCGGATTCACCGGTGATCACGGTTGGCTGATCCACATAACCCCGGTGATCAGGATCATCCTTTACCCTGAAATGTTTGCCGTCCTGACTACGTACCACATCGATATAACCACCTGATTCGGCACCAGGCAAAGGGGTTGTTGCAATAATTTTAAGTTGAGCTGCACTTAAGGCACCTAACACAGACATTAATGCTATTCCTAAAAGTCCTCCCGGATCTTTCCATAAACGGATCATACCAACGGCCGTATCAATCATTACTTGTGATATAGCCATAGCTTTTTGCCGTTTTGCCTGCTTATTCTCGATTTCGGCTTTCTTAGCGTCCAGTTCTGCGTCGAGTTGGGAAACACGGGCATTATATTGTTCCTGGCTGATCTGTCCAGCGTCCAATTGTTTATCCAAAGCTGCTTTTTTAGCTTTGGTATTTTTTTCGTATTGCTTCAGCTGTTTTTTCTCTTTCGCAGCCATAAAGTCATTTACTGTTCCCCACACATTCATCAGGGCATTAGTAGCAGCCTGCATTTCCTCGATACCGAATTTCCCTTCTTTAAGATTATTAAAAAAAGTTTCCCACATACCAGGAGTCATTCCCAAGATATCCACTTCCGATACCGGAAGACTTACGGGCTGATCCATATCCGTTATGGCGTCCTTTTGTTCTGCCGCTCCTGCATTGAGCTTCGAAATAAGCTCCCGAAGCTTCAGGATTTCAGCTTCCAGTTTCTTTTTTTCTTCAGGAGAAAAGATTTCACCAACAAGATCAATATCCTCAATTTTTGTTTTGCTCAGGATATCCTGTATAGTAGTGATCAGATCCTGAGTATGTCTAATGGTCATGTCCCGCTCTTCCTTCTGATGTTTTTCCTTTAAAGCTTTGCGCTTTTTAGTAGTCAAAGATTCGTCAGCCAGTGCTTGGTTCTGCTGGATGCGTAATTCCGTCAGTTCACGTTCGTATCCGGCTTTTTTTGCCTGCAATTCTTCATTGATTACTTTGGTGACCTGTTCCTGCTGTTTTTTTTCAGTTTCATTTTTAATCCGAATGATGTTAGCCTGATGTGTCTTTTCCAAAGTTTCCAGCGTTTCTATCTTATTCCGTAAAATAGTCACCTCTTTTTCATCCCCTTTCGCTAAGGCTTCCTGTTCCTGTTGCCGCAAATCTTCCATTTTAGCATCTAACAAGCCGGCTTGGTCTAAACGTTCCTTGTTCAGGATATCTTCCTGCTCCAGAGCAGATTTTGCCTGAAAGAGAATTTGTTTCCGGTACGCTTCTTCATTGGCTAGTTGCTTTTGGAGTTGTTCTTCTGCTGCTTTCCGGGCAGCCTCCAGTGCGGCTTTCTGTTCATCTGTTAAGGGGGTAACACCTGTTGTCCCTGTTTTAGGATCGGAATTTTCCCCTTTTGCTGCTTTTTTTACGTTTTCACTAAATACTTCCTCAATCTCTTTTTGAGCAGCTTTATACGCTTGAGCAGCTTCCTTATATTTCATTACTTCGCTCTCAATTCCAGCATTAAGCATAATGGAAGAAGCTCTTTTCGACATATTTCCTTCTATATCTAACTGGGATTTTAGATATTGAAAATATTCCGCTGCTTTCTTCTGATCATCCTCCCATGTATTGTAAATTTCTTCCCGGATTTTTTTCAACTGTTCACCCTGAGTATCAACCAATGTTTTAGCTGCATCATCATAAGCCTGATTTTTTGCTTTAGCCTTCATTGTTTCATAAATTGCATCAGAAAGCGCTTTATAAGCAATCTCTGCATCGGATAATTTCGTTATTTCAATCCCTAAGTCAGATAAGTATTGACCGTATTTATCCATGATAGCTTTGCGAGCATCATTCCAGTCTTTCGTTCCTTCTTTCGCCCCCTTTAGTGTACCAAAAAGCCGATCCAAGGTTATTTTTTCCAATGTTACTGATTTTTCGAACTCTTTGTTTGCATCAGCCACACGCTTAACAGCCTTTTCAGTTTCAGACATGTGGGTCGCTAGTTTATAAATTCCGGCAGCAAGAAATGTCACTCCGGTAAGAATCAATCCCAATGGATTTTTCATTAAAGCTGAAAAAAACGTTCTTACAACAGTAGTGGCCGATTTAATGCCATTGGTTAAAAGTAATTTCGCTGCCGTCAATGTATTAATGGAACCTGTTTCAGCCTTATTAAGCAAAATAGCCCGGCCAATCATTCTCTCGGAAAGAGAATGTAAAGAAAGTTTGTATTTCATTACTACAGTCTGGGCAGCAATAGCAGCCGTTACCCAAGCGATAGCCGTACCGTATTTGGTAAAAAATCCAATAGCGGAAATCAATACTTTTACCAGAGAAGCCGTACCGGAAGTAAATGCACCTACCAACGGTGTCAGCTTTTCTCCCAACTCGATACGTAGCTGTTCCAGACGGTTTTTTTGTTGCTGCAGTCTGGCGGAATTCGTATCGGTATTGGTTGCTGCCTGCTCGATCGCTTTATTGGTTCCGGTGACAGCCTCCTGATAACGGCTGAATTCCTCCCGACCATCTACCAACACTTCTACCATCTTTGCATGTTCTTTCCCGAAAATATTAGCAGCCAGTTCTCCTTTAGCAAACCGTCCGGCCAGTTCGTCCAGGGCAACATTTACGTCAAAGACACCATCCCGGTAACCGATTTGTTTTGCTTTCATTTCCATCAACACCTTATCGATGGAATTACCGGCAACTGCCGCTTCGCTGAATTTAGGAGCTGCCGTTTCGATTAATGCAACTAATTGCTCGAACTCCAGCCCCATCAGATTTGCGGTTGTACCGGATTTTTCAATTGCCTGGGAAAGGTAGTTTATATTACCTGCTCCTGCCTGGGAGCCTGCAGCTAACACATTGATAAACCGACGGGATTGATCAGCCGACGCATTAAACTGGTTTAATGAATTCGTAAGAGCTTTCGCTGCAGGCTTTAACTCATCTTCGGCCGCTTCAGACAAAATGATCGCATCCTGCGTTACTTGGTTAAGCGCTTCCTTATTTTTAAGCAATTCCGGCCGTTGGGAACCGATCATCTTATAGGCATCCACAATCTCGGTAGCGCTTTGCTGGATAATGATGCCGCCTTCTAACGTAGAAGTAGACAATTCCTTTGCCTGGTCGGAAAGGTAACTTAAATCATCTCCCGTTAATCCGGTAAGGGAAGAAAGTCCTTTCACTCCCTTTTCAAAAGCATTGAAGGAATAGAGACTTTCGCGCAAAAAGTTCTTTACTCCGTTAAAAGCTCTTTGGACTATTCCTAACGATACTACCCAGTCTGCCACTGACAACCGTTGTTTACGGATAGCACCGTCCGTCGCTCCCATTTCCTGCCGGAGCCTTTTCTGTTCGGCAATAAGGGTACGTTTCACTTCGGTCAGCTTATTCCATTCTTCGGAATTCCGCCTTATATTTTTGCTGTTCAAGCGGGCATCTACCGAAGCGATCGACTGCCGGAGATCCGACATCGTTGCACCGGAAAGATTATCCAAAACGGCCTGCACATCCACCGTTTCTTTCCGGAGCTGTTTCATCCGGGTGTCCAGTTTGCTGAGCTCCCATTCCGTTTCTGCTACCTTTCCAGCATCATTGGCTTTATAAGCTTTTGCCAATTCGATACGGAGAGCAGCAGCATTTTTGGAGAGATCTTTCAGCTGATCGGAAGCCTGACGGCCATCCAGAAGCACTTCTATTCGGGTTTGTTCGGTACTTGCCATTCATTTTTTCCGACAAGTTACTCCAGCAGAACAGGAAGGGAAAGGACAAAAAAACTCCGGCTACTGCCGGAGTTACAAGAATTTATAATAACAATGACAAATCCATCCATATCCACAGGAAAGCCAACGTGATAACAAGAGCCCAGCGCCAGTCCCATGCGTACAGCATAATCAAAAGCGCTATCAGGACAGTCCACCATCCGATCCAGGCAATAACTATCCCCAAGAGGATACATATGCCGCAAAGTATCCCACCGATAACCCAGGCCCCCCGATCCAGGGATTTCTTTTTGTTTTCAGATGCCATCGTAGTGTTCTCCATAATTCCAAATATAAACATTTTTATTCACCCTTTCTCTTTCCGGCGCAGGATTTCATCCATAGTAATGAACGGATCGCTTCTCTTTTTTAGTACTATCCGATAGAAATGGAACTGATTTTCCGCCCGATGTCCTGCAAAGCTTCATTCAGGATTTTGATTTCTTCTTTTGTAAATTGTGCTGGCTTCCCGTTGACAATGTTGCCGTTCAAACGCTGATAAAGCCACTGACGGGTTTTACCGAAATAACGCTGGGCAATATAGCCCATATTGCATATATCGGGCAATTCTCCCAGTTTACGCCGGACTTCAGATCGCGGCGAAGGCACATAATCAAAGAATCCCTCATAACTCAAATCTTCATCCAGTTGCGGCCAGTGAATGCCGAAAGGCGACAACTCATAAGCATCACGCTGTTCTTTTGTAGCAAATCTCAATTTTGGAAAATCATTCAGCGGCAATCTGCCGATTTTTCCTGTATCGGTCTCTATGCAAATACATTTATCATCAAACCAAAGTTTTCGTAGTTTCATACCTTCCTCCTTTCAGGAACTTTTGGGAATCACTTCCCAAAAAATTCATTCCAACGTTCGATAATTACTTCCTTGTTCTCTTCTATTGCCATTTCAGCAATCTTCAACTCTCTTTTTTTCAATCCTTTATTTTCAATCAATTCGATAGGATTTATCTTAAACCTGGCTTCATGATCTCCGTTGCTTACATGTACATGCATCGGTTCATGATCGTTCGCATAAAAGAAAAATCTTAATCCTAAGTAATAGAATAAAATTGGCATATCGTTTTGTGTTTGATTGATACAAATATAATAACATTTTTGTTATTAACAAAGTATCCCAGGATTTTTATCGGAAATTTTCCGATAAGATAAAGAAGACCCCGGATTCCTCCGGGGCGTGTTGAATAAAAAGTAGTAAAATATTACAGCAACTTGATTTAGTTCAATTTTTCTGTTTTATTAAAAAAGAAAGCCCCGGCAGCCGCCTGGAGATCCCTGACGTACTGCAAAATTTCATTTTTGTCCATCAGCGGCCTCCTTTTCCTTATGTTCGGCAATCATCCGGCCTGTAAGCTCATGGATCATTACGATATCATCATAACTGAACTCTCCATCACAATATGTCCCATTTACTGCAAATGCATAAAATTCACTACATTCCCGTTTTTCAGATGCAATACTTCGGGTATGGGACAGGCGGATTAAGACTGGCTTATTCATGGCTCACCTCCATTTCTAAGAAATCGACATAGATAGCAGTAATGTTGGCGCGTAAGTCAAACCAGAAGTCACCAATATCATTCAATAACCATACACTTTCCGTCGGATGATTCGGATCAACGATGTTTTCTAAGGTTAATTGGATCTCGATAAGTTTCCGAAGACAATCGTGAATTTGTTGTTTTTTGCTCCACGATAGTGGGAGCGGTAAGTTTCTTTTCCATAATACTGAATTTTAAGCATTTTATAGGCACAAAAAACGGCGTGCCTTTCCCGTTGCTTAAACTCTCAGTAGGGTCCCTGTTACCATTACAGCATACAGGACGGGGGTACACGCCGCTATGCGTATCATGTGTTGAGTGATAGACATAAAAAATCCGCCAACGGATTGAGGGCGGTCTATCTC
>OLIT01001658.1_pt1 | contig 18527 bp, 17 predicted proteins | sample 1601341 | NCBI WGS metagenome assembly OLIT01 (sample SAMEA2452121, study PRJEB22498) | human gut metagenome | biome: human feces; feature: human gut; material: feces | place: Australia | collected 2012
CCCATGCCTATGGCTGGCTGCCATAAATCAAGGGGCAAATATATAGTAACAGGAGGGCAAAGCATGGAGCAGCAATCCCCCAATGAACGCCGCTTAGAAGATTGGATGCGCACCTACGGCACCGCCATCCTGCGCACATGCTTCGTCATCCTTTCCGACGCGCGTGAAGCCGAGGATGCCATGCAGGACACCTTCCTCCGCGCCTGGCGCGCCATGGACACCTTCGAGCAGCGCAACGGCGCGAGCGTCAAAACGTGGCTGATGCGCATTGCCATCAATGTCTGCCGCGATTATCAGCGGAAACGGTGGTTTCGGCACATCGACATGCGGCACGCGCTGGAAGACTTGCCGCAGGGCATGATGACCGTGCTGCCAGAGGATCGGGAATTGATGCTGGACATCCTGCGCTTGCCCGACGACCTCAAAAAGCCGCTGATTCTCTACTATTATCAGGACATGAACCTTCAGGAAACCGCCGATGCACTGGGCATCAGCAAGTCGACGGTGCATACGCGGCTCAAAAAAGCGGAACAGGCGCTCAAACTTTCGCTGACAGGAGGTAACTGCTATGTCTGATAAACTCAAGCGGGTGCTGGATACGAATTTAGCTGGACTGCACGTCACCGACGCGCAGGTGAATGCCGTCCTGCGCCGCGTTTCGCAGGATGAACAGCGTCCGCGCGTGATTCGCTGGCAGGCCATCGCTGCGGTGCTGCTCGTGCTGGTACTGGGCGCGGGTGTCCTGCTGCAAACCGGGATTTTGTCGGACGATTCCCCGCAGCTCACTGCCGACGTCACCCGTCAGGGCGATTTCCTGACGGCGGCACAGGTGAAAAAGCTTCTGGCCAGCGCGGCGGATTTGCAGTTTTCAGTGGATGAAGAGGCGATTTCGGCGCTGATGACGCAGGTCGAAAAGGACGGTGGCTGTTCGCTCTCCACGCTGCTGGAAATTCTCTGCCCTGTGGGGTCGTCGCTGGGGCAGTGGGATATCCGCGCGCAGGTGGCGCTCAGCCAGACGCTTGAAAGAATCGGCTATCAGGGGATTCTGCCGGGCATGACGCGCGAACCGCTCTCCACCGAAATCACCGCGCAGGACGCCCTTGCCCGCGCAGTTGCCTACATCCGCACCAATGACGACCCGCAGGCGGATTTCACCAATCTTGATTTCTATCGTGTAGGTATCCGCTTCCTTTCCGGTGTTTATGACGGCACCTGTGAGGGAGCGTATTACTGCGTAAATTTTGATGCGCTGGATGCGTTCGGCACAACGTACGAAGTCGCGGTGAACGCGGAGGACGGCAGCATTTGCCGAATGCGGCGGGAACGCGGCGCGGGCAGCAATCACACGGCGGACGAAGTGACCCGCGGCTTCCGGCGCATTTTCGGCTACGACATGCGCACATGGACGCCCATGCAGCTGCGTGTGTACATTCTGGCGCTTTCGCGGGCGGATCACTCGTCAATGCAGACGGTGCATGAGCTGTTCCTGAGCGTCGGGCGCGATGGCTTCCCGGATGTTCCGGCGGAAGCGCTGAACCGCGAAGAAGCCATTGACGCCGCGCTCGCCATTCAGGGCGGTTCATCGTCCGACGTGCTGGCGGCAGAGTACCTTGCGGGCGCGTCCGGCGACTTCTGGAAGATTGCCATCCGCCAGCCGAATGCCCCCAGCGGGCAGAGCATCGTCTATCTGGAGCTGAACGGGCTGACCGGTGCGCTGCTGACGACGACGTACTCCGGCAATCTCTACGGTTTGCCGCAGGAGTTTTTCCCCAGTCAGCTGCTGTCCACCCTTGACCGCACGGACTTCTCCCATGGCGTACCCGCCGTGGATGCCGAGACGGCGCAATCTGCCGCCAGTGCCGCCATTGAGCGCCAATATCAGCGGAATATGGTGGAAGAAGGCTACACCTGCTTTATTGAAAGCGATTTTGAGGACACGGCAGGCGGATTCTCCTACTACACGGGCGGCGGTGTCGTGATTTTCACCAAGGATGCGCAGAACACGTCGCAGGGTGACATTTACTGGGCAGCGCTGAACTGGTACGGCGAAGTGCTGGATGTCGGCTGGAACCGCAATCCGCTGGATGCAGCGCGCTTCACGCTGCTGATGCAGGGCTATCTGCCCCCGATTTACCAGCGCGAAACCGTCCAGCAGCTGCAAGCGCTGCTGACCGGCAGCCAGACGGACGAAGCCGGTCTGCGCCAGATGGAAACAGACGGCACCCTGCCGCTGTTCAACGCCCTGCTGGCGCTGGAGGTCGTTCCTGATGCCAGCACGAAATCCACCGCCGATGATGTGACCGCTGCCGCCTTGAAATCGCTGAACGCCCATTTGTGCTATGAGAATTCCTCGTTCCTTGTTTATCGCGAGGATGGTGAGCTGATTTGGCATTTCTGGCTGTCCACCGACATGGGGTACTTCCTCATGGACGTGCGCGACAGCGACTTGTCCGTGGTGGGCTCCGTACAGATTCCGAGCTTCAGTGCCCTGCGCACCAGCATTCTGCTGCCCGTGCGCATCTGGAATACGCTGGCGGAAAACCTGCGCGTCACCATCTTCTACCGCGACGCGAACACGCAGCCTGGCATCGTCTACGGCATGTACGCCAATCATATTGTTCAGCGCTATGTTGATTTGTACGGCGCCAACATCCTGCGCTGGGATCAGGCGACGCTCCGTTCTTTCCAGTCCGCGATAAGTATCAGCGGCAGCTACTTCGGCGACTGGTCTGTTGCCTGCCTGTGTCAGACGATTTACCCCGACGTCCCTGACTACGCAATTTCTCAAGCGGTCGCGGCGGAATACGCTGCCCGCGCGCTGGGCGACGATGACTACTCCCTGCGCGGCGGTGTGCTGATTGACCCCGGCGAGGGCGACCCCATCTGGAAAGTGACGCTGGATTACCCCGACGGGCGCAGCTTCAACGCGGAAGTGGACTGCCGGACAGGCGCGATTCGGACGCTCCGCCAGCAGGACACGCGCGCCATGCCCTTCTACACGGACTACCTTGATTTCCCTGATGACGGGGAATACTGGTTCCGTAATTTTGTGCTGGATGAGGTTATCGAGCAAGTACGGACGCAAATGACTGGTCGATACGGCAATAACGTCTGATTGCATCAAGCGACGATTTTGCTATTTTTCTGACAAGTTTGTCTGGACAAACCGGCATTGCTGCGCGTATAATTGTGTTGCTGGCAGAAATTCTGCCAAGTTTCGCAAAAAAGAGGTTGGCTCCTATGAAAAAGTTTTTCGCACTGCTCCTGTCCATCATGCTGCTGTCCACGGCTGCGCTGGCTGAAGTCAAAATCGGTCAGGTTGAGTATGCCGCGCATGGCACGTCCTGCTTCGCTGTGCTGACCGTCGCGATGGATGGCGACACCATCGTTGCCGCGCACATCGACGAGTTCCAGTTCATGGATGCCGCCACGGCGGAAGGCGTTCCGAACTCCGACGCTTCCTTCGGTCAGAACTATCCCGAAGGCAAGGTGCTGGCTTCTAAGGTTGTGAACGACGGTCTGTACAGCACCAACATGACGACCAAGGCGGGCGCAACCACGCCGCTGGGCGTGAGCTACAACGCTATCGAAGCTTTCGTGACCGGCAAGACCATCGCCGAACTGGAAGCTGCCATTGAAGGCAAGACCAAGGAAGAAATGGTGGACGCCGTCTCCAGCAGCACGCTGGTGGATACGCTGGGCTATGTGCAGGGTCTGCTGGCCGCTGCCAAGGCTGCGAACACCCAGACCGGCTACTACACCGTCTACAACAAGACCGGTGAAACCGTGAAGGAAGTCAGCATCACCATCAACGCGACCGGTGAAAAGTTTGTCATGGCGACGGACGTTCCGGCTGATGCGGTGAAGGTGATTGTCTTCTCGATGGACGGCGCGCTGGAAGGTCACAATGCGCTGACCTTCGCTTTCACGACCGAGAGCGGCTATGAAGGCTCTTTCGCGACGCTGAGCGTCGAAACGGCTCCCATCACGATGCTGTCCGCCGATGCCATGACCGGTGCGACGCAGATTTCCTTCTTCGCGCCTGCTGCGGAGTAATTCTCCCTCGATTGCATCAAAAAAGCGGGTACTGTGTGAGGACGAAATCCTCCACAGTACCCGTTTTTATTTTTCAAATAAGAGTGCCAAGGTGGCGTAGATGAATGGTTCTTCACAGAATCTTGGGGGAAGAGCAGCTTGGAGGCGCGTCTGCGGACGCGCAAAGTTACTGGCAGGGACGCTTCGCTGCCTGCGCCTTTTGTTGACTTCTTCCTTTGAGTTGAGCGCCCGACCAACAGTTGGGGCGTTGCCCCAAACCCCACAAGGGACGCTGTCCCTTGACCCCTTTTCGCGATTGAGTTGGTCTCGCTTTCATGCTCCTTCCGCGTGCGGCTTTTTGTGCTTTGCCTAAGCCCTTGTTTGTTTCCCCCAAGATTCCGTAAAGAACAAAAAAAGGTCGTTCCCACCATGAGGAGCGACCTTTTGCTTTACTTTTTACTTTTTCCGCTTTTTCTGCTTGCTGCCCTTGCTTTCAATCCGCTGCTCCACCTTCGACTTCTCCGGGAAGTTCGCCGTCACCCATGCCTGTACCTTCTCTATCTCCGGGACGCCGCGGAAGTAGTACGCCGTGCCCTTGACGCGAATGTGGCAGACGCGCAGACGCTTTTCAATGAACGTCTGCTTGACCAGAATGTCCTGCGCGGATACGCCGCTGACCTCGTAGGTGTTCGCGCGACCCAAATTCGCCACAATCCGCGCGCCGTGCAGATTCGTCGCGGGCTGGAAGGCATAGCTGCCCAGATAGCTGGGGATGTAGAACGCCATTGTCAGGCTGCACGCCGCAATCATCAGCCCCAGAATCATCAGGGTGAAGGAGGGCGGCAGGAGCAGCAGGCTGATTGCAAGCACGGGCAGCACGGACAGCGCAACCGGGGCGCACGCGGTCAAAATCACGGCGGATTTTTTCGTCCGCAGCTCCATTTTTTCACGCATCAGGCGTTTTTCTCCCCATCATTTCGTTCGTCCGACGAATCAGAATGTCGGCGATTTTCCGCGCACAGTCGGGGTCAATCTTCTCGTGCTGCTTGGCAATCATTTCGGCGCGCTTTTCCGGGTGACGCAGCAAATCCGCCACTTTCGCAGTCAGTTCGTCGTCCGTGTGCGCCCAGAGCGCCAGCGCGTTGTCCTCCATGAAGCGGGCGTTTTCCGTTTCGCACCCCGCAATCGGGTGCGCGACGACAATCGCCGTGCCGATGGTCATTGCCTCGGTGGAGGTCAGCCCGCCGGATTTCGTGACCAGCACATCCGCGGCGGCAATCAGGGGCGTCAGCGGCGTCACCTGCGCGCGCAGGGACACGCGCGGGTCGCTGCCGTAGGCTTCGGTCGCCCGGCGCAGCGCATCCACGTTTGACCCGCAGACGACGGTCAGGTGGCCGTTTTCGCCCAGCACAGGCAGAATCCGCGCAATCATCTCCGGCAGATTGCCCGCGCCCATGCTGCCGCCGACAAGGACGACTTCGGGGCGCTCCGGGTCAAGCCCGACGGCCTCCTTCGCGGCGCGCTTGTCCGTGCAGGGGCGGCAGGAGAGGGACACCGGAATGCCTGTGAATTCATAAGCACTTTTGGGCAGCGCCAGCCGCCTGGCGGAGGGCATCGCCGCCTTGCAGGTGAACATCACGTCGCACTCGATGTCCTCAATGAAGGGATGAATCGTGTAGTCAGTCATGACCATGGCGAACAAGCCGTTCCACAGGTCGTGGCGGCGGAGGTAGGTGACGCTCTGCCCGCCGAACATGTGGGTGCAGACAATCAAATCCGGCGCGTAATCGGTCAGCAGCTGCTCCATCTTGCGCGCGTAGGCGGCGTTGAAGAGGTAGACGGGGGACTTGATGCGCGGCGTGCTGATGGCCTTGGCGAAGCGGTACAGCCGCCCGAAGGCATCCGGCGCCGCCTGTACAAATTTGACGTAGACGTTCGACACGGTGGCGGACAGCTTCTGCCCGCCGAACGCCACGCAATCCTCAAATCGGCATTCCACGCCGCGCTCCGTCAGCGCTTCCATCACCGCGTGCGCCGCCGTGTTGTGTCCGCCGCCCGTGGCTGTGGAGAGTATGAGTGCCTTCAATTAGTCCTCCTGCCCGGCGGCATTTTCCGCCAGCATTTCGTCAATGATTTTGCAGGTCATGCGGATGATTTTCGCGCATGGGCGGCTGCTGTAATACGCGTTTGTCCGCGCATCCGGGGTGGGGGATTCCGGCTTCTTCTCGCGCCCTAACAGCTCCGCGCAGCAGATGCTGCCGTTTCGGGCGATGAACGCCCGGTAGACGCGCTGCACCCGCGCGTACGTCTGCGGGCGGTGCTCCGGCTTTGCGCCGTCTGCCCCTTCCAGCGCGGCGCAGAGCATCACCGCCGAGGAAAACGCGCCGCAGTTGTCGCGCAGCCGCCCGATGCCGCCGCCCAGCCCGCAGGCGACCCGCGCCGCCTGCTCCTGCATCAGCCCCGCAATGTCCGCATAGGTCATCAGCACCGCCTGAGCGCAGTTCACCCCGGATGCAAACAGGCGAACCGCCGTCTTTTCTCGTTCTGAAATCGCCATTTTATTGTGCCGTGATGATTTTCAGCGTGTCGCGCAGTTTGTCGTAGACGTTTGTCTTGTAGGTGTCGGTGTACCCCGCCGGGTAGGTAAGGTGGATGGTGTAGAGCACGTTATTCTTGTAAACCGCCGCGATGCGCCCCGCGATTTGCAGATTGCCATCCAGCGTGGCGGTGTAATTGGCGTACACGCCCGTTGCGCCGAGGAACAGCCCCTTGCGCGTCGCCGTGTTCGACGGGCTGAACTTGGGGTAATTCGCGTTGCGGAGGTTCGTCAGCATGGACTTGACTTCCGTCGTCAGCGAATCGGTGGTGTACTCAATGCTCGTGCTGTTTGCGCGGATGACGAGGGTCGCCGCGTAGCCCGTCGCCCAGTCGGGACTCTGGAGTTTGTAGCTGTTCGCCTCGGACGTATCCACCACCCAGCCAGCCGGGCCTTCAAACGTCAGATTCAGGTTCGACGCGGTGTAGGTCTGGTAGGTGAAGGACAGCGCCGGCAGGGGCGTGGGGGTCGGCTTGTCAATGGGGTCAATCACGACGGGCGTCGCGCCGGAATACTGCCCGGAAATGACCGGAATGGGCGTATTCGTGGGGGGAGGCGTGACGAGCGTCGGCAGCTGAATTTGCTCCGGCGCGCTGGTATCGTCGCCCGTGTAGTCGTCCTCCTCGGACGCGGGGTCGTAATCCGCCGGAAGGCTGCTGCCGGCGGTATTTGTGCTGGATGTGTTTGCCGCCCCCTGCGTATTTGCCGCCCCCTGCGTATTGACGTTATACTGCGTCTTCGGTTCAGATGCGCAGCCCGCCAGCAGAACGAGGCACGCGCTCAGCAGAAGCACTGTCCGAAAGCCCTTTTTCATCGTGATTCCCTCCTTATGGTTGTTATCCTAGCCTTAATTCAAAAACGATTGAAACACCCGTTTTCTTGCAAAAGAATGTGGATGACGTCATTCCGCCCCATCAATCTCCTGATACTTTGGGTGATAAATCCGCCGGTCAAGGCTCCAGACCTTCTCCGAGAACGCACCCTCCGGCACACGCGAGAGAATCCCCTGCATTTCGTTCATCTTCGCGTCCAAATCGTCGATGCGCGCGAGCACCTCCGCTTCGGGGAACATCGGCGCCTTCGGGCTGCCGTATTCCGGGATGCTGTGATGCGAGAGCACCATGTGCTCCAGCAGCAGCACAATTTCCCCGGAAACGCCCACGTTCTTCGCCGCTTCCTCAATCCGCGCCACGCCGCGCACCAAATGCCCAATCAGCAGCCCGTCCGCGGAATAATCGCTCACGCTGCCCGTTTCGTCGCTGATCATTTCCGTCGTCTTGCACAGGTCGTGCAGGATAACGCCCGCGTAGAGCAGCTCCGCGTTCAGGAACGGGTACGCCGCCACGACGTGCCGCGCTAAATTCAGCATACTCGTCGTGTGGTGGAGCAGACCGGAGCGTTCCGCGTGGTGCAGCCGCTGTGCCGCCGGGAACCATTCCAGCTTGTCGCCCGTCAGCCGAAGCATCTCGCGCACGATTTTCTTCAGTCCCTCGGACTGGAAGGTATCAATCGTGTCCTCAATGTCCTTGCGCATCACTTCAGGCTTTTCGGGCGCACACGCGACCAGCTGCGCCATGTCCACCTCGTCCTGCGGCAAGGCGGCGCGCATCCGCTCAATGCGGAGCTGCTTGCGGCCGTTGTACTCTTGCACCAGCCCCTGCACTTTGATGACCGAGCCTTGCTTGGGCACGTCCATCAGCTGATTCCAGTCCCAGTATTTGCAGTTGATGTCGCCCGTTTTATCCGCGAGGGTGAGGTCGAGGTACGAGCCGCCCTTCTTATCCGTCCGCGCATCCGCAGAGCGAACGAGCAGAAACCCGACGAAGCGGGCGTTGGTTTCCAGCTGATTGACTGTCATGGGTGATTTTCCTCCGATGGATGAAAATGGTTGAGGATTTTGGAATCCTCATAGTCGTTAGTAGTCGGATTTTCAGGTTCACAAACTAAATAACTTGCGAAAAAACAAGTATGCAGAAGTGGACTGCCGAAGGAGTCCAGAGGGCGATCGGAAAGCCCTCTGGTACTATGCCAAAGCACTGTTTGGAAAGAGAAAACAGCTTGGCATAGCAAGATGCAGCAAGTCAGAAAGGCGCATCCCCGCCGTTCTCTCCCCCCATCGCCGAGGGCGGCAAATCCGTGTACGTCGTGTATTCGCTCAGCCACGCGACCTTCACCGTGCCCAGCGGGCCGTTTCTCTGCTTCGCAATGATGATTTCACCCACGTTCTTGTCCGCCGTTTCGGGGTCGTAGTACCCCTCGCGGTGGATGAACATGACGACGTCCGCGTCCTGCTCGATGGAGCCGGAGTCGCGCAGGTCGGACAGCGCGGGACGCTTGTTGTCGCGCGTCGTCGATGCACGGGAGAGCTGCGCGCAGGCAATCAGCGGCACTTTCAGCTCCAGCGCAATCGCCTTCAGCTGGCGGCTGATTTCGCTCACCTCCAGCTGACGGTTCTCGGTCTTGCCGTCGGCGTGCATAAGCCCCAGATAGTCCACAATGATGAGGTCAAGCCCCTTGTCCATCATCAGGCGGCGGCAGCGCGAACGGAGCTGCGTCGGCGTGATGCCCGCCGTATCGTCAATATAAACAGGGGAGTTCGACATGGGGCCGATGGATTTCGCCAGCTTTATCCAGTCCTCTTCACGCAGGGTGCCTTGGCGGACGCTCTGCATGTTGACGCGCGCATCGGAGCAGAGCATACGCAGGGCAATCTGCTCGCGCGGCATTTCCAGCGAGAACACGGCGACGCTTTTGTTCGCATAGAGCGCGGCGTGGGTGGCGATGTTCATCGCGAAGGACGTTTTGCCCATGGACGGGCGCGCGCCGATGATGATGAGTTCGCCGCCGTGCAGACCGGTGAGCATGTTGTCCAGCAGGGTGAAGCCGGTCGGCACGCCGGAGACGCGCCCCTTGAGCTTCGCCAGCTCCTCGATGTTGGCGTAGGTGTTGTACAGCACGTCGCGGACGTGGACGAGGCTCTCGCCGGATGCGCGGTTCATCACGATGTCGAAAATCGCCTTTTCCGCGTGTCCGAGCGTCTCCTGCAGGGGATTCTGCTGGCTGTAACACTCCTGCGAAATCTCCTGCGACGCCTTGATGAGCTTGCGCAGGGTCGATTTTTCGGCTACCAAGGTGATGTACGCCTTGACGTTCGCGGTCGTCGGCACGAAGCTCATCAGCCGCATGAGGTACTCCGTGCCGCCGATGCCTTCCAGCGTCCCACGGCGGGTCAGCTCCGCATCGACGGTCACGAGGTCAATTGGGCGCTGCTGATGGTGCAGGGCAACCATCGCCTCGAAGATTTCGCGGTGCGCCGGCTGATAGAAATCGTCGGTGGACAAGGCTTCCGCCGCCTGCAGCACCGCGTTTTCATCCTGCATCATCGCGCCCAGCACGGACTGCTCCGCTTCGACGCTATTGGGCGGCGTCACGCCACGAAATTCTGACATAAACCTCTTTCAAGGGCGCTGCCCTTGACCCGCCAAAGGGTCTTCGACCCTCTGGACTCCCTTTCGCGCGATTGAGTTGGTGACCTCTGCATACAGGTTTCGCGTGCAGCTTCCAGAGGGCAATGGAAACGGACGAAGTCCGCGGTTGCCCTCTGGACTCCTTCGCGTGCACTCCGGATGTTGCTGGTTGGGTTATGTTAGTTGGGGAAAACGGAATGTTCACAAACTATAACAAGTTTCGGTAAAAATCAAGTATGAGAGTGTGCACCCGAAGGGGTGGAGGGGGCGACCGGAAAGCCCCCTCCTCGCCTCCGCAGAGGCGAAACCCCTGCTGCAAACAAAATCCATTATAATAGGAAGAAAACCTTCCGGCAGACCGGGAGGACAGCCCCCCGGCGGTGACTGCCTTACTTCACCGCCGCCGCTTCCACATGCACAACCATCTTCGCGGAGATGTCCTTGTACAGGCGCACCTCAATCTCCACATCGCCGACGGCGCGGATGTTCTCGCACTTGATGTCGCGCTTGTCCACCGCAACGCCGTGCTGCGCCTTCAGCTGCTCGGCAACTTCCGCGCTCGTAATCGAGCCGTACAGCCGCCCCTGTGCGCCGCACTTCACCGACATGCTGATGACCTTGCCGCGCAGGGCGTCCGCCTGTGCCGTCGCGTCGGCACGGCGCTGGGCTTCGCGTTCGGCTTCCGCCTTGCGCATTTTCTCAACGCCCTTCATCGCGCCGGGGGTCGCTTCCACCGCCAGCTTCTTGGGGAACAGGAAGTTGCGCGCGTAGCCATCCGCCGCATTCACAATCTGATCCTTCTTGCCGACACCCTTCACATCTTCCAGCAAAATAACCTTCATAATCTGTATCCTCCTTGAATCTTAAAAATCAGAAAAATCATCGTCTTTTCGATGGCGGTCGTCGCGCAGTCCGCGCGGGTCGCGGATTTGGTCGACGCAGCCCGCGAACATCGGCAGAATCGGCACGAACAGCACCATCAGGATGGTTAGGAACCAGCGGCGGCCGCGCGTTGCACCCGCGCGTATCATGGCGAAATTCTGCGCCGAAACGCCCTGCACCGCGAAGCTCCAGAACGCCACACTGCCCAGCAGCGAAGCCGCCAGCGCAACTGTCGCGTTCGTTGTAAACAGCTGCGCCGCACTCAGAAGCAGCAGCACCGCCATGCTGATGCCCAGCGGGGTGGGCATGAACCAGCGGTCGGTGGTCGGCGTGTCCTCCGCATCGGGAAATTTGCGCCAGCACAGCAGCATCCCCAGCGAGAACGCCATGATTCCTTTGACCAGCAGGTCAGGCATGATGGATGGCAGCGTTATCTCAATCGTTGCGCGCAGACTCCATTCCAGCTGCTGCAGTACATCCTCGGAAAGCCACGGCAGCACGTTTCCGCCCGTCAGCGCCGCCAGCCCGGACACATACGCGGAATACAGCACCTGCGGGCGCGTCCGCGCGTTCATCATGACACGCAGGATGTCATAGGACAAGCCCTCATACAGGTCGCCGTACGCCTGATAGCGCTGAAGGAGCATTATCAGCAGCGCGACGACGGCGGCGAAGCAAATCACCGCCCAATACATTGCCATGCGCGATTTGCGGAAGGCGCCGGGCGGCAGGAACAGCATCAGCGCGCCGCCGAAGAGCCAGACGCAGACGGACGGAATGAGCAGCTTCGGCAGGAGGAGCAGCAGAGAGGAAAATGCGCCGATGACGAGCAGCGGGATGCTGATGCAGAGCAATGTCTGGCAGATTGGCGCGTTGCGGGTCGGCAGGGGCAGTTCCCCCGTGAGGGAGAGCAGCGAAAAGGGCATGAACAGCAGCAGAAGCACCGCCAGCGGCACGCTGCGCAGGCTGAATGTCAAAGCGAATACGATACAAGCGCCCATCATGTACCAATCGGGCTTGCCGACTTTGGCTTTGCCGTACATGCTGTCCTCACCTCCTTGTGTAGGCTCATCCATCTTCCTATTGTACAGCACAATCGCCAAAAAAGCAAGCCGGGGAGGCGCGGATGCACGAAAAAAGGAAGCGCCCGTCGCAGTCGCTTCCTTTATATATGCTGATTTTTTATTTGCCGCGCACAAGCGACTTGCGCTTTGCCAGCTCAGCCACCAGCGCTGCCGGCAGCAAATCCCGATGCGGCTCTTCCTGCGGCACAGCCCCGCGATAGACCGCCAACCTCCGCTGCGTCACCGTGTCCCAGCTGTGCAAATGGCAGATGTAATCCGGCGCTTCCGCCTTGTACTTTGCCACCTTCGCCGGATTCGCCAGCAAATCCGCCAGCTTTGCGCGTAAATCGTCGATATCGCCGCGGCGGAAGGTCACGCCGTGCTCCTGAACGACGGAGGCGCACTCGTCGATGTCGCTTGTCAGCACGCAGCAGCCGTAACTCATCGCCTCCATCAGCGAAAGGGGCATCCCCTCGACGTCGCTGGGCAGGACGTAGGTGTAAGCGTTGCTGTACAATTCCGCCAGCAGCTGCCCCTGCACAAAGCCGAGGAAGATCACGCGGTCGTCGTCCTTTGCCATTTCGCGCAGCTCGTCGAAATATTCCTGTGAGTCGGACGCGCCGCCCGCAATGACCAGCTTCTTGTCCGTCGGCAGATGCTTGTACGCCTCAATCAGGTAGTGTTCGCCCTTTTCCGGCACGATGCGCCCCAGATAGAGGATGTAGTTGTCCTTTTCCAGCCCGTACTGGCGAATCAGCTCCGGTGCGCACGGCTGGTAGCTCGGCACGCCGTTGGGAATCAGCAGCGTCTCGCGCCCATAGGTGTCCGCAAAATACTGCTGCATGCCGTGGCTCAGCACAATCAGCTCATCCGCGTGGCGCACCGCCATCTTTTCGCCCAACCTGATGCACTTGGACGCAATGCCGTTTTGCCATTTCGCGCGCGTCCAGTCCAGCCCGTGTACCGTTACGATAACGCGCTTGCCCATCAGCTTCGGCAGCCAGCAGAACAGCGCCGGCCCTTCCGCGTGCACATGCACCACGTCATAATTGCCCGCCGCCGCGCAAAGGCAGCCGAAGAAACTTGCGGAAACCGCCGCCAGCCCCTTCTTCTGGATGGTCGGTACATATTTCAGGCTGATGCCGTTGAAATTTTCGGGCTTCGGCTGCTGCTTGTCGGTTCGGTTATAGCACGTCACGGAATGCCCCTGCACCACCATGCGCTTGGCCAGTTCGCCCACCACAACCTCGATGCCGCCATCATGGGACGGTACGCGCTTCTGTCCGACCATGGCAATTTTCATGTACTTCCGAGCCATCCCTTGCAGCCTCCTTTGTTGCTTGAAATTTCCCATTATGAGGGGGAGGGGAACCCCATCAGCAGCCCCGATGCGTTTTGTTGTACGTTTCGGTGTCATCTGATGCACTCATCATACCACACACATGGGTTAATTGAAACGAAGTTACATCGGTTTTCCGAAATTCTTTCGATATTCCGCGTATTCCGAAAGTTTTTAGGAAAGACGGCGGCGATTTTTCACAAAATGCCCTGTCCATTCGCGTCTGTTTTTAGCCGAAAACGATATACTTGCGGTTCAAAAAAACAGCGTTATTTTATGTGTAAGAAAACCGTGTAACAACAAAGAAAAACAGGTTACATAGTGCTATGGCATGCCGCGCGAACGAAACCTGCCAATTTATCCGCTAAATTGCCATATTTATGCTGGTCACTCTTGACATGTTGATTTTTGTCAGGTATAATTTACATATGAACAGCATCGGTGCAGCGCCTCTGGTGGATGCTGTCCGCAGCAATGGGTGTAGCCGGACGAATAGGGGAGGAGAGAAACCATGAAAACGAGTTGGCTCAATGGAAGCAAACGAATCCTGTCAGCACTGCTGATTGCGGCGGCGCTGATGTTTGGCTGGACGCCGCTGGGGGAGGGGAAGGCACTGGCGGCGACGGATAAGGGGAAACAGTTCGCACAGGCGGCGATGCTGTTTGCGAAGACGGAAGCGGCTTACGCACAGGAAATCTACAAAACAGCGGGTGCAAGCGATACGCCGTTTTTCACCAACACCTATTGGTGCGCGGCGTTTGTTTCGGTTATCGCACGTCAGCTTGGCATCAGCACAAGCGTCATTCCGGACTCGGCAGGTGCGGCGGATTTTGCGCCTGCAACGTCATCCTTCCACCCAATGCTGAATCCGTCGACGTATTCGGCGTACTCTGGGTATTCCAAATACCAGACGCGCTACAATACGGATGTGCTGACGTATGGTCACGGCCTCTATACACCGCAGGTCGGCGATATCGTGGTGCTGAATGAGTACACCTCCAAGGCGGGCACAGCCATCAAAACGGGCTGGCAGCATGTGGGCATCGTGACTTCTGTCAACACGAGCACGAAAAAGGTGAATTTCGTCAGCGGTAACTGGAGCGGTCTCCGCTGCTCGGAAAGCAAAAACTACAACTACGCAGCGGGCGTGCCCACGTCCTTCTCCAACTATACGCAGAATTATGGCATCCTTGGCTTCTTCCATCCGGATTGGAGCAAAGTTTCCAGCCTGAAGAGCGTGTCGGCAATCACGGGCATTTCGCTGTATTCGGACGCATATGGCACGATTTCGGACGGCACAACCATTCTGATGGCGCTTGATGAACAGCAGAAAATTACGCCTTCTGTCACGCCTTCCAACGCGATTTGGAATCCGCAGGGGGACATTTACCGCTTCTACGGTGCGAACAACAGCTATGGCGCAGCGTATGGCAGCCGCAAAACCTCGTCTGTTGCAAAAGACAAAGACTTTACCGGACTTTACTGGGTGAGCAGTGCACCTGAAATCGTCAAGGTTGACCGCAACACAGGGCTGTTGACGGCTGTTGGCAGTGGTACGGCGACCATCACGGTTTATGCAATTGCGGACGGCAAGCGCACGCGTGCAACCGCTGTTAAGACGAGCTTCGACGTGTATGTAGACAGCAACCTGCCCGTCACACGCGAATGGTATCCCTACGAAACGCAGAAGAACATCGAACTGCGCACAACCCCGACGTACAGCAGCAACAACCTCGACGGAACGATTATTGCAGGGACGGAATTGCAGATTGACCTGCTGCATGTGACCAAGGCAGTCGTGAACAGCAAGACGTACTGGTATGCGCCGGTGCAGCTGAACGATGATGAAGTGGTCTACTGCGACATCAGCGACCAGTCGGTGATTCGCCCGATGCGTGCGCCGAGCGGAAACGACTGGTGGAAGTATAAGGTTGTTTGGAAAGACGGCGTGAACATCCGCGCTTTCGCTAACTCTTATCCGACAACAAACATCGTCACAAAGATTCCAACGAATGATACGGTTGAACTTGACCTCAACCACACTGTCACCGAGCCGAAGTTTGGCGACACATGGGCATTTGCGCGCTACAAGCAGGCCGATGGCACATACGTTTACGGCTGGTGCATTGAGAGCGACCCGGAATATACGCAGAGACAGGAACGCGTGGAACAGTTCTGGTATGGTTATGTTCCAAGTCAGGGCTGCGTGGTGTACGTTTACCAAGCGCAGGACATTGACAGCAACATTGTGGCGGCGTATACGGCGGACGACTATTTCCAGCTGGAATTTAACAACACATATCGCGATAACAGCGGTCACTTCTGGGCGGCTGCGGCAGACAATTTTGGCACAGAAATCGGGTACGTTGACCTGAATGATGAATATTCGTCCAGCGGATCAATCACGATGTATCCATCGGTTACGTTTATTTCTGCAACGGAACAGCATTATGCCGAGGTTAGGAGCGGAAGCAGAATCGTCGCAAAGGTTACGCCGTTCGATTCGGCAGCAACGGTATTTACGCTGACTGCGGGCGCAAAGTTCTGGCATGGTGAATTGTTCACTTACACGGATGCGGAAGGTCAGCAGTGGATTCCGATTTATGGTCAGCGCTACTTCGATGGAGGATACGAGTGCTGCGGCTGGATTAAAGCCGGCGAAGGCTATTTTGACGTGAGACAGGAAGCAGCGTATGTGCGGTCTTATTCAGTGAACGGGAAAACGTACAAACTCTATGATGGCCCGATGTCTTGGAGCGATGCGCTCAGCATGGCGGTTGACATGGGGGAAAGCAACGATGCTGTGAATCAGACGCTTGCAACGATTCGCAGTAATGCTGACACGGAAGCCGTGCGTGTCCTGCTGGGCAGCGGCAACATCGACTATGCATGGCTGGGGGCTTGTTCTTCGGATGGCTTGAACTGGACATGGTTCGATGGCTCCGAGATGAAGTACACCTATTGGATGCCGGAACATCCCTACGAATGGCCTGATAGTGCGCTGGTTGCCTATGTCAGCGGCGAATGGACACTCTTTGCAGATGCGCCGCAAATGGCGGTTCAGGGCTTCATCACCGAGCAGTTCACGGGCATCGGGCTGCCGCAGGTGAAGCTGCCCGCATCGACGTTCTATGTGGATGACGAGGCGTTCGTGGGCAACAGCACGATTCAGTCGGTCGTTGCGCCGGACGGACTGCAAGTCATTGGCACGCGCGCCTTCGCGGACTGCGCGAACCTGAAGTGCATCACCCTGCCGGACTCCGTGTCCTACATCGCGGAGGATGCGTTCGAGAACACGCCGGATGTCGTCATCTTCGCCAGCGTCGGCAGCTATGCGTGGCAGTGGGCGGAGAAGCAGGGCATCCCGCACGGCACGCCGTACACCGAGTAAAATCAGTGGGCGCAGACTTCCCCAGCGGGCGGTCTGCGCCTCTTTTCGTGGAAAAAACTACGGCTTCGCGCAAAAAAATCCGCCCAATCCCCCTTGACAAACCACTTTCCCTGTGCTACAATATTCACGTTTGAAGCAGAGGCTTGCCCGTCTCTCACCTTGCGCGGCGTATGCTGCCGGGTTCACAGGCTTTTTCCCTTTCAGGCGGATTGACCGCCGAAAAAGGCGCAAACTGCATGTCAGCGACGGGTGGAGTCACCCGCCGCTTTTTCTGTGGTATGGAGCAGAAAACGCTGGCTTCAACGAAAATTGGGAGGTGTATGGACATAGCACTCGATCTGATGATCAATGAGGAAATCCGCGACCGGGAAGTCCGCCTGATTGACGAAAACGGCGAACAGCTCGGCGTCATGCCAACAGCCAAGGCGATGGAGCTGGCGGAAGAGCGCGGCCTCGACCTCGCCAAAATCCAGCCCACGGCAAAACCGCCGGTGTGCAAACTGCTGGACTATGACAAGTACCGCTACGAACAGTCGCGGCGCGAACGCGAAAACCGGAAGAATCAGCGGGTCGTCGAAACCAAGGAGGTTCAGCTGTCCGCCACCATCGAGGAGAACGACGTTCTCACGAAGGCGAAAATGGCGCAGAAGTTCCTTCAGGGTGGCGATAAGGTGAAGGTGTCCATCCGTTTCCGTGGCCGCCAGATCACCCATAGCGAAATCGGCATGCAGGTCATGCAGGACTTCGCGGCCCGCTGCGCCGAGGTCAGCTCGGTGGAGCGCCGTCCCATGATGGACGGCCGTCATATGATTATGATCCTGGCCCCCAAGGCGGCAAAGGCTTCCTTCGCTGAAAAGAAGGCCGCCCGCGAAAACGCCAAGGGGAATCAAGAACAGGAATAAAACGGCTATCGCAGCTTGCCTGCGCCCCGTTTTATCAGCATTGGAAGGAGGACTACACCATGCCTAAGCAGAAGTCTCACCGTGGTGCTGCCAAGCGCTTTTCCTTTACCAAGACCGGTATCGTGAAGCATAAGCAGATGAACGCCAACCATCAGGTTCGCCTCAAGACCACCAAGCGCACCCGTCACCTGCGCGCTGACGGCATTGTGGACAACGCGGCGGAAGCCAAGACCATCCACAAGCTGCTGCCCTACAAGTAATTAAGCCCATTCGCTGGCAAGGAGGATACTCACAATGGCACGTATTAAGAGATCTGTGAACGCTCTGAAGAAGCGCCGCAAGGTCATGAAGCTGGCTAAGGGCTACTGGGGTGCAAAGTCCAAGCAGTACCGCGCCGCGTCCGAACAGGTTGCTCGTTCCCTGCGCTATGCCTTCAAGGGCCGCAAGCTGCGCAAGCGTGATTTCCGCTCCCTGTGGATCACCCGTATCAACGCCGCTGCTCGCCTGAACGGCATGAGCTATTCCACGTTCATCAATGGCCTGAAGAAGCACAACATCACCGTCAACCGCAAGATTCTCGCGGATCTGGCTGTGAACGATGCAGCTGCTTTCACCAAGCTCGTGGAAATCGCTAAGGCGTAATTGTCGCCTAAGCGTTTCATAGCACAAATTCGTCCGATGTTGAAACCGTGTTTCAGCGCCGGACGTTTTTTTGCCCTTTTTTCGGGGCAGGGTACTCACAAATTCAATGGTGGGATAGGTTTCTTTTTGTCCAGACTGGTCATCAGCACACGAACTAATACTATTTCCAGATTCAACTGCGCCATCTGCTTGCGCCTTTTTCGTTCTGG
>OLIT01001659.1_pt1 | contig 18525 bp, 15 predicted proteins | sample 1601341 | NCBI WGS metagenome assembly OLIT01 (sample SAMEA2452121, study PRJEB22498) | human gut metagenome | biome: human feces; feature: human gut; material: feces | place: Australia | collected 2012
CGCAGGCAGCGAAGCGTCCCTGCCAGTAACTTCGCGCTCCCGCAGGAGCGCCCCCAAGCTGCTCTTTCCATCAACTCAACATTGTCGCGCCAAATGGGCGCGACCGACCAGCATGGGAGAAGGTTTTCTCTCGATGCTGGTCTTTTTCATTGCAGGAGAAAAACGGAGAGCGTATCCTGCCGCAATAGAAAAGCCCCGGCAGCCGCTGGACAATCGTCCTTGTGTGCTGCCGGGGTTGTGTTATGCTGTTTGCACTTACGCCTGCTCGAACTGCGAGTTGTACAGCTCGGCGTAGAAGCCGCCTTTTTGCAGCAGCTCCTCGTGCGTGCCGGATTCGATGATGTCGCCGTGGCGCATGACCAGAATCTTGTCCGCGTTTTTGATGGTGGAAAGGCGGTGCGCAATGACGAACGAGGTACGCCCCTTTGTCAGCGTGTCCATCGCCTGCTGAATCAGCATTTCTGTGCGTGTATCGACGGAGGACGTCGCTTCGTCGAGAATCAGCATCGGCGCGTTTTCAATCATCGCGCGGGCGATCGTCATCAGCTGCTTCTGTCCGGCGGAGAGGTTCAATTTGTCGGACAGCTGGGTGTCGTAACCCTCCGGCAAGGTGTGGATAAGGTGGTACAGCCCCGTTGCGCGGGTCACTTGGTCAAGCTGCTCGTCCGTGATGCCCTCCTTGCCGTAGCAGAGGTTGTCGCGGATGCTGCCCTCGAAGAGCCAAGTGTCCTGCAAGACCATGCCGAAGAGGTCGTGCACATGCTCGCGCGTCATCTGCGACAGCGGCACGCCGTCGATGCGAATTTCGCCGCCGCCCAGCGGATAGAACTTCATCAGCAGATTGACCATCGTGGTTTTGCCCGCGCCGGTGGGACCAACGATGGCGACCTTCTGACCCGGCTGCACATGCTCGGAGAAGTCGTGAATGATGATTTTATCTGGCGTGTAGCCGAAGCGGACGTGGTCGAACGCCACTTCGCCGCGGACGGTTTTCGTCTGCGCGGGCAGGTGGGATTCGTCGGGCATTTCCTTCGCTTCGAGGAACTCAAAGACGCGCTCTGCCGCCGCCGCCGCGGATTGCAGGTTCGTCGCCGCCTGTGCAAGCTGGCTCAGGGGCGAGGTGAACAGGCGCACATACATCATGAAGGCGACAATCACGCCGAAGGAAATCGTGCCGTTCATCGCCAGCACCGCGCCGACGACGCACACCGCCACATACGCGAAATTGCCGATGAAGCCCATCAGCGGCATCATCAGGCCGGACATGAACTGGCTCTTCCAGTCTGTCTCCTGCATTTTGCTGTTGATGCGGTCGAACGCCTGCTGTTCGCGCTGCTCTGCGCCGAAGAGGCGGACGACATTGTGCCCTGTGTAGATTTCTTCAATATGGCCGTTCAGGTCGCCCAGCCACCGCTGGCGCGCGACGAAGTACTTCTGCGAGCGGCTCATGATGCCCTGCATCAGCCCGAAGCCCAGCATCGACGACACAATCGCCGTCAGTGCCATCACCCAGTTCGTTGAGAGCATCATCACGACACTGCCGATGAACATCGTCACGGCGGAGACAAGGCTCGTCAGGCTGTTCTGCAGCGTCTGGCCGATGGTGTCCACGTCGTTGGTGACGCGGGAGAGCACGTCGCCGGTGGAGGTGGACTGGAAGTAGCTGACCGGCAGGCGGTTGATTTTGTGGGATATGCCGTCGCGCAAGCCCCGGTTGACCTTCTGCGTGACGACGGTCATCACCAGCCCCGTCATGAAACTCAGCAGCGCGCCGACGACATAGAGAATTATCAGCGTGATGCAGATTTTCTGGATGGCGGGCATGTCAATCTCGCCGCGCAGCCCGGCGGTAATCAGGTTGGTGATTTCGCTGATTTTGTTCGGGCCGATCAGGCGGATAATGACGCCTGCCAAGTCGCCCAGAATCGCGATGCAAATGACCGGATAGAAGGGCTTGCAGTGGCGGATGAGCTTCCCCAGCGAACCGCGGAAGTCCTTCGCCTTTTCGCCCGGTACGCCCCGCCCGCGCATTCCGGGATGACCGCCCGGACGGCGTTTCGTTTCACTCATGACGCAAGTTCCTCCTTTGACAGCTGAGAATACGCGATTTCCTGATAGACCTTGCAGCTTTCCATCAGCTCGCGGTGCGTGCCCTTGCCGACAATCGCGCCGTCCTCAATGACGAGGATGCAGTCCGCATCGCGAATCGTGCCGATGCGCTGTGCGACGATGATGTTCGTCGTGCCGCTGGTCTGCTCACGGAGCGCCTGACGCAATGCATGGTCGGTCTTGTAGTCCAGCGCGGAGAAGGAGTCGTCAAAGACGAGAATTTCCGGGTCGCGCGCCACTGCGCGGGCAATGGACAAACGCTGCTTCTGCCCGCCGGAGAAGTTCGAGCCGCCCTGCGCGACTGTGCCGGAATACCCGACCTCCGGGGATTCGACAAATTCCGCCGCCTGCGCGACAGCAACCGCCTTGCGGATGGCAGCGTCCGACGCATTGTCCTCGCCGTAGCCGACGTTGCTGCTGACCGTGCCGGAGAACAGGAACGCCTTCTGCGGCACAAAGCCGATCTTGCTGCGCAGGGCGTCCTGCGTGTAGTCACGCACGTCCACGCCGTCTACCAGCACCTGCCCGCTTGTTGCGTCATACAGGCGCGGAATCAGGTTGATGATGCTGCTCTTGCCGCAGCCCGTCGCGCCGATGAGGGCAACCGTCTGTCCGTGATGTGCGGTGAAGGAGATGTGGTGGATGGTGTCGCCGTCGGCATCGGGATAGCGGAAGGAGACGTCGCGGAACTCGATTTCGCCCTTCATTCCGGGCTTGCCCTGCGTTTCCTTACCGTCCACAATGCGCGCCTTCGTGTCCAGCACCTCATTGACGCGGCCCGCGGAAACGGTCACGCGCGGCAGCATGACGAAAATCATCACCAGCATCAGGAATGCCATGATGACCTGCATCGCGTACTGCATAAAGACCACCATGTCCGAGAACAGCCCGATGCGTTCCATCATCGCGGCGGGCGACGTGACCGCAATCGCACTGATGAGCGCCGCACCGATCCAGTAAATGCCCAGCGTCAAGCCGTTCATCGCCAGATTCATGCCCGGATTCATGACGGACATGGCGATGTTCGCCTGCTGGCTGTTGCGGGTCATTTCCTCGTTTGCCTTGGCGAATTTGCCCTCCTGATAATTTTCCGCGTTGTAGGCGCGGACGACCTGCAAGCCCGTCAGGTTCTCACGCGTGATGCGGTTCAGGTTGTCCGTCAGCGCCTGCATTTTCTTCATGCGCGGCACGGCGTAGAGCATGATGAACACCAGCAGTACGCACACGAACGCAATCACGCCGCCTGTCAGCAGCGACCATTCCCAGCTCTTCGTGCTGATTTTGCCCACGGCAATGAACGCCATAATCGGCGCTTTAATCAGCGACTGCATCCCGAAGGAAAAGAACATCTGCAATTGCGAAATGTCGTTGGTCGTGCGGGTAATCAGGCTGGCTGTGGAGAAACGGTTGATTTCCTCGTTTGAGAAGCCGACCACCTTGCGGTACATTTCGCCGCGCAGCCGTGCGGAGAAGCGTGATGCAATCTGTGCGGTAAAGAATGTCGTGCAGACCGTCAGCAGCATTGACCCCAGCGCGCACAGCAGCATCTTGCCTCCTGCGAGCAGGATATCGCTCATCTGGCTGCCTTCCGTCTGCACCAGACGGGTGATTTCCGACATATAATCAGGCAAGGCTAAGTCAAGCTGCACCTGCCCAACAATCAGCACTACACAGGCGGCGACGAGCAGCCACTCTTTCCACCTGAGGTGTTTCAAAATCCGTAGCATGGGTTTCAATCCCTCCTTTTCCGTTTGCGTCCGCCATCATACCATAGAAAGATGGATTCAGAATGAACTGGCAGAACATTTTTCAAGATTTTTGGCACTTCGCAGGGAAATTGCGCCTTGATGCGTTTATTTAGGTAGGGAAATACCTCTAAAGGAGCTGAGAGCGATGAAGAAACGGTGGATTCTGCTGATTTTGCCCTTGATGATGATGGTAATGCCTGTTGCCTCCGCGAACGGCTGGGGCTTGCCCGAGGCCTTGGTGCCGCTTGTGTCGAACACGAATGATTATGACGACTATTATCATTTGGCGGATGATTATGCGCGGAAGGAGAATAGCGCGCGCATCATCATGCAGAGCCGCTATCACAATCAGCTGATTGCGGCGGAAAAGGGCGCGGACGGCTGGAAGAGTGTTATTGTCTCGACGACTGCCGTCTATCAGCCGTCGGAGCAGAGCACATCCGGGAAGCCGAAGCTCGCGCGCATCAATAACGGCTTTGAGTTGGCGTATCCGAAGGTGAAAGAACTGTATCGCTTTGAGCGCATCAGCAATGACCGGGGCGAAACGGCGTATACGCTGACGTATGCGAAGATGGGCGGCGTGGAGGTGGAGCGGCAGGAATCCTACCGCTATCTGGTAACGCAGGGCGAAGACAGCGCAATGTGGGTGACGGAAGTCACGCTGGAAAACTTCAACATCCACAATATGCCCCGCCGCGGCGTGGGCGACGTGCGCCGGATGCGCAATGTACACAGCAGCATAGCGCTGTATTACAGTTACGACAACGTGGGATGGATTGGCGCACAGACCGTTCCGGGGCAGAAAAGCGGCAAGCAGTCGTACCCGGTCTATACCGCGCCGAGTACGGAGGCATCCCGCGCGGCGAAGGGCAAAGCGTCGTTCAGCACGGGGGATGATTACCGCATCTACTGCACCGAGGGGGACTGGTCGCTGATTGAATACCGCGTCAGCCAGCGGACGAGCCGCTTCGGGTGGGCGCAGATTGGGCAGCCGCCCCAGAGCCTGCGCTTGCATATCCCGATGCTGACGGCGTATGACACTTACCTGACCGACGACCCGCACGTCAGCGAATACCATCAGGCGGAGCTGCCCGCCGGGACGAAGCTGACGATGTGGTACTTGCTGGGCGTGCGCGACGATTGGGCGTATGCCTACGTCGAAGCGACGGTGGACGGCAAGCCGATGTGCGGGTTCGTGCCGCGGCGTGACGTGGTGATTGACGAAGTGGAACTGCCGGACGAAGCAGCGAAATATGTCGGCAGCTGGTATCTGTATTCCGGCAGTGAAATCGGCTATCTGTACCTTCGGCTGGACGCGGACGGGCGCTTCTACTGCTCAGACACCGACGGCGCGCAGCCCTACGGCGGCACATGGTGCGTGGTGCAGAATCCGATGGCTGGGGAGGACAACTTCTGGATTTCGGCGGAAAGCATCCTTGTGCTGAATTACAGCGACAGCATGACGATGCGCTTCGGCGTGGACTATATCGTGTCCACGACAGAGGAGGACGGCGAAGGGTTGACCCTGCCGCTGGTGAATCTCGCCTACGGGGAGGGCGGATGCACCTACGTCCCCTATGGCGCGGTGGACAGATACGGCAATTGGGTGGCAACGGCGGACGGAAGCGTGCGCCAAATGACGCTGCCGATTCAATAATGCAAAGGAGCTGCGAACGATGAAGAAACGGTGGATTCTGCTGATTTTGCCGCTGATGATGGCGCTGATGATGAATGCCGCGTCCGCGAACCAATGGGGACTGCGAGGGCAGGCACTGAACATCGTGGAACACACGCATGATTACGACGAATATTCCTGCGTGGCGGATGACTACAAGTCCCAAACCAACGCAACCCGCGTCATTTTGGGCAGCCGCTATCACAATCAGCTGGTCGCGGTGGATGAGGTGAAAGACGGCTGGAAGGACGCCATCTTCTCGACGACCGCGGTCTATCAGCCGTCGGAATTGGAAGAAACGGGCTATCCCAAAATCACGCGCACGAAGAACGGCTTTGAATTGGCGTACCCGGATATTGATGAACGGTACTATTTTGAGCTGTCGCACAACAATGAGGGGAAAACCTTTTACACGCTGATGGAAGCGCAGATGGGCGATGTGAAGGTGGAGCGGATAGCAGAATACATCTATCAGGTGACGCAGGGCGAGGAAAGTGCCGTGTGGCCGGTGGGAATCACGCTGGGCAGCTTCAATATTCACAATATGCCGAAACGCGGGGTTGAGGACGTGCGCCGATTTAACGAGGCGAACGAAGGGCTGCAATACTTTGCCTGTTTGTATCCGGAGGTGGTTTCGGGGCAGAAGAGCGGCAAGAAGTCCTATGCCGTGTATTCCGCGCCGGACACGTCCTCTTACCGCGCGGCGAAGGGGAAAGCGTCCGTCAGCACGGGCGACGATTATAAGCTGTACCTCACCGTGGGCGACTGGTCGCTGATTGAGTACCGCGTCAGCCTGCGGACGAGCCGATTCGGCTGGGCGCAGTTGGGCAAGCACGGCGACGCGACGACGGACGAAATCGTGCATGTGCCGATGATGACGGCATATGACACCTATCTGACCGACGACCCGAACGTCAGCGAATACCATCAGGCGGAACTGCCCGCCGGGACGAAGCTGACGGCGCTGTCCCATCCGAACGGCTGGGCGTATATCTACGTTGAAGCGACCGTGGACGGCAAAATCACCCGCGGCTTCGTGCCGCAGCGCGACGTGGTGTTTGATGACGTGGAACTGCCGGACGAGGAAGCGAAAATCGTCGGCAGCTGGCAGTTTGACGGCGGCAGCGAAATCTGGTACGAGTATCTCCGTTTGGACGCGGACGGGCGATTCTACACCTCGGATGCAGCGGGCGCACAGCCTTATCACGGCACATGGAGCGTCGTGCAGACGCCGGAGGACAGCAATCTTTACTGGCACGGCACGGCGCGCGTTCCGACCATCGTCCTGCGCTGCACCGACGGCATGACATACCGCTATGGGATGTCGTTTGACGAAAAAGTGGAAATTGCAGACGGGGTGTTCTGCAAATCGTTATCATTCTTAAACAGTGAAGGCGGCGGCGGATTCAGTCCGTATGGGACATACGATGAGTATGGCAATCTTGATATAGATAAAAATGGAAATCTGAACATCAAGCAGCTGGACATCACGGACGAGAAATTCCCCTTTTCTTATTGGTACAGGGGGCAAGAAGAGGGGAACGGATGAGGAATTCTCAAAAAAAAGCGTCAAAAAAGTATCAAAAGTGATGGAAATCCTGCGCAACCTCTTGCAAAATGGCGGCAAATTGGGTAGAATATGAGGTGGGAAATGATACTCTTTCCAGATTCGCCTGTGCCAGCTGCTTGCGTCTTTTCCCCTCTGGCGTCCGGTCGTTCCACTTAGCGTAGCGCTGCTACGCTGCGTTGCACTCCCGTTAGCCAGAGTGAAAAATTCGCGGCGCATCTTGGCACATTCTTATCTGGAAATAGTATAACCCCGTTTGAACGACTAAAGGAGGTATATTCCAATGGCAGTGAAAGTTGCTATCAATGGCTTTGGCCGTATTGGCCGTCTGGCGTTCCGTCAGATGTTCGGCGCTGAGGGCTACGAGGTGGTCGCGATTAACGACCTGACCTCTCCCGCGATGCTGGCTCACCTGCTCAAGTATGACACCGCTCAGGGTTCCTACTGCGGCAAGATCGGTGAAAACCTGCACACCGTGGAAGCGACCGAAGATTCCATCATCGTGGACGGCAAGGAAATCAAGATCTATGCCGAAAAGAACGCGGCGGATGCTCCGTGGGGCAAGCTGGGCGTGGACGTCGTGCTGGAGTGCACCGGCTTCTACTGCTCCAAGGAAAAGTCCATGGCGCACATCGCGGCTGGCGCGAAGAAGGTCGTCATCTCTGCCCCCGCTGGCAATGACCTGAAGACCATCGTCTACAACGTCAACAACGACACCCTGACCGCGGAAGACCAGATCATCTCTGCTGCTTCCTGCACCACCAACTGCCTCGCGCCCATGGCGAAGGCTCTGAACGACAAGTATCCGATCGTGTCCGGCATCATGACCACCGTTCATGCGTATACCGGCGACCAGATGATTCTGGACGGCCCGCATCGCAAGGGCGACCTGCGTCGTGCCCGCGCTGGCGCGCAGAACATTGTTCCGAACTCCACCGGCGCTGCGAAGGCGATCGGTCTGGTTATCCCGGAACTGAACAAGAAGCTGATCGGCTCCGCGCAGCGCGTCCCGGTCTGCACCGGCTCCACCACCATTCTGGTTGCTGTTGTCAAGGGCAGCGACGTGACCGTTGACTCCGTGAACGCCGCCATGAAGGCGCAGTCTTCCGAGTCCTTCGGCTACAACACCGAGCCGATCGTGTCTTCCGACGTCATCGGTATGCGCTATGGCTCCCTGTTCGACGCTACCCAGACCATGGTCGCGAAGATCGACGACGACACCTATCAGGTGCAGGTCGTGTCTTGGTACGACAACGAGAACTCCTACACCTCTCAGATGGTTCGCACCATCAAGTACTTCGCGGAACTGAAGTAATTGAAGGCGTAAGCGTTCCCAAAAACGAAAGTTTCCTGCTCTCTGCTGGCAACGGCGGGGGGCAGTTTTTTTTGTGGGGAAAACGGGATACGTTATGGGGAACGTGGATAATTATGGACGCTGCGGAAATAAATTTGCCATTTAGCTAAAAATATGCTTGACATTTTTTCGGGGGGGGGTATAATAGAAGTGGTAGTTCTGACACAGTATAGTGTTTGGCAATAAATACTGGAGGGAAAGAGGATGACTTTAAGAGAGAAGTTACTTTCCGAACTTCGTCAGCAAAATGATGTGAATCAGAAAGAAATAATAGAGTTGGAAGAGGAAGCGGATATTGAACGAGTAAAACAACAAAATGCCTGGATAAGTGAAATGCTATCCAAATACAACTAATATTGAGGTGGTATCTGATATGATGACGTATATTGGTATGGGTGCCTTGCTCGTTGGTTGCTTTATGCTTGTAGGTGGATGGCAATTGAGAGTCATACGACTGATGGGACCGGGACTAATTTTAATTGTATCTGGAGGTTGCATTGGAATTGGCGGCAATCCCGCACGTGGTATGCCTAACGGATCTCCTGGTATGGTCGCTTTGGGTTTCGTGGGTATCGCAACTGTGATTTTAATGTTTGCGTTTGCTATCAAGAAGAAAGTTGTTGCGAAGAAGAAAGCTGCGCAAAAGCAAGCGGGAGTTATTGGTGCAACGATGTTAGATCGTTTCTTCGTTGAATGTGTGCTTGCAGAGGCAGATGATTTCTCCAAACCGAAGAATAGACAAAGAGCACAGCTTTTGGCAGACAAGTACAATCTTAAATATCCAAACGGAATTGAAGAACTGTATAAACAGGGATTAAATGGACACAAAGTAGTCAGTCAACGTTTTATTCTGAATAGGCTTGAAGAAAAACGTGCAGAAGAACGCAAAGAGTTTGAGCGTCTTAATAAATATTCCAATCTCACAGGCAAAGCAAAAAGAATTGCAATGCTTTCGGATCAAGTTGCTGAGTTGAGAGAAAGTGCAAATAGACAAGAGCAAATTGCAAGCCGATACATGCGTAGCGGTCAAGAAAAAGAACGAAACTGGGCTATTTGGGGCGGTATTGCTGATGGAATTGCAGGACCGGGTGCTGGTGCTGCAACGGCTGTGGATATTCAAATGCAGAATATGCAGATTAGAGCAGAAAATGAAGAGCGCCGCCAAGCTGCGCTTCCTGCTTATAGGTTTATGACTGATTCCGCATCGAAAGACAGGAGAAATGCGGATAAAATCAAGAAAGAGATAGAAAATTTCAAACTGAAATTGGTTGGTGAGGAGAGTTCTGCTGAGCTGATGAAAAAAATATCTTTCAAAAATACGGATGTTTTGGTTTCAGAGACCGGTGCCGCTATGGTTTGTACATCCGCATCGCTTGATCCGGAATTTAGAATCTTTGACGATGTCCCCGCTGTAGTCGATGGAACTATTATTCCTAAAATTTATGATGGTGATCAGCTGTGCGGAACTGCACAAATGGTTCTCCCAATGTATGGCTTGGGTCGAAACATCACTTTGAAGGGAATCTGCATAGAGTGCTGCTGCGAACCCGGAAAGAGCTATACGGCTGAATTTTCCGCTAAAAATCTGTGGGCAATGGAGGAATAATCGTGAAAGCAAACAAAAAAGAATGACAAAGCATTAATGATAAAAGTGCGCCGCTCCCGACATACCCCCGTCGGCAGCGGCGCATTTTCTATTCACTTCTCCCATTCCACCCCATTCCCCCGCCGCCCCCTTTATTTCGCAGAAGAAGATACCGAGACAACCCTTGATTTCTGCCTGCCACCTATAAATTACAGAATACAAAATATATTATTGTCACCACGCCAGCGTAATTTGCCTCGCTGCCTACAATGACGTTCGTACTGTTTGTGGCTTGCAAAAAACTTGATTTTCAATCGGTTCCTCCGCCGTATTTGCAATTGGAATCGACGGAGGATTCATTCGCCGACAAACCAACTCCTTGGCGCGGCGAAGTCTGCATCTGGCGGCACTGTTTACAAACGAAAGAATATGGAATATAATTATTTTAATCCTGCTTCGAGCGGGAAATAAGAAAAAGAGGTGCCCATCATGAAGAAGCTCCTATCCCTTCTGTTGGCGCTGACCATGATTCTCCCCCTGGTGGGCTGCGCGGCGTTCGCAGAGAATGCGGATCCCATCATGATTACCGTCATCGCGACCAGCGACGTGCACGGCAAAGTGCTGCCCATCAACTACGCCACTGGCGAACCTTCTCCGAACGTGGGTCTGTCCATGATCGCTTCCATGATCGAGCAGGTTCGTGCTACGGAAGAGAACGTCGTTCTGGTGGATGGCGGCGATACCGTGCAGGGCTCTGCCATGACCTATTACTACTCCTACTTCGCTCCTGAAAAGGACGATCCCATGATGAAGGCGCTGCGCCTGATGGACTACGACATGTGGTGCTTGGGCAATCACGAGTTCAACAACGATCTGCCGATTCTCAAGCGTCAGATTGAGTATGTGATGAGCCCCGACAACGGCGAGGAGCATTCCGTGCCCATGTCCGCCGCCAACTTTGTGGCGAAGGGCACCGAGTGGGATTCCTGGATGGGCGTCCCCTACATCGTCAAGGAATTTGAGGGCGTGAAGGTCGGCGTCATCGGCATGGATACGCCCAACATCCCCGCTTGGGAGGTTGAGTCCCACTATGAGGGCATCGACTTCCGCAATCTGGTCCCCACGGTTGAGCATTTCGTGCCGATCCTGCGCGAGCAGGAGGGCTGCGACGTGGTGATTGTCGTGGCGCACTCCGGCGTGGAAGACGCTGTTTCTACCGATGGCAACAACCCCGCGGACTACGAAAACCAGGTTCGCGCAATGATTAACCTGACCACCGGGATTGACGCGGTTGTGTATGGTCACTTCCATAACACCGACTACCGTGAAGACATCCTCAATGCCGAGGGCAAGGTTGTGCCCGTGCTGGCAGGCGGCGGCGGTGAAGGCCTGGGCTTCATGAAGCTCGCCTACGACCCGGCGACCAAGACCGTGACCCCTGTGACGGCTGAAAACGGCTACCGTTTCCTGGCGGATCAGGAAGGCCTGGTGGAAAATCAGAAGGTTGCCACGGCGCTGGCTCCCTACAACGAGGAGCTGCAGGCTTATCTGGATCAGCCTCTGGGCACTGCTACCGGCGCTTTCTCCAATAAGAACATCTCCCTGCAGCCCACCGCGCTGATGGATCTGCTGAACAAGGCGCAGCTGTCTGCGGTTCCTGCGCAGCTGTCCATCTGCGCGCCTCTGACCAGCGGCGCCGAGGTTCGCGACCTGATTCCTGCGGGCGACGTTCCGATGCGTTTGCTGTATCAGCTGTACGTGTTTGAAAACTGGCTCTATCGCGTGAACATGACCGGCGAACAGCTGCGGCTGTGGCTGGAGCATGCTACCACCAACTACACCAGTGCGTCGAACCCCGATTACCTTGGCGGCGGCTACTACACCGATGAAATCTACGGTTTGTACTACGAAATCCACTACTATGCGCCTGAAGGAAAGCGCATCCAGAACATGCAGTATCAGGGTCAGCCCGTGGCGCCTGATCAGGTGTTCTCCGTGGTGATGAACAACTACCGCTTCACCGGCGGCGCCGGCTTCATGCAGGCGGCTGGTCTGACCCCTGAGGATTACAGCCTCACGGATATGTACACCGGCGATACGCTGGGCAACGATAACGGTCAGGTGCGTAACATTCTGGCGCAGTACATCCGCGACCAGAAGGAAATCACCCCCACCGTGGAAAGCACTTGGCAGTTCTTCAGAACCAAGGAAGACGCGATCGCTGCCGGCGCGAAGGTTGTGGAATAATACGCTTTCCAAATGCACCTGCGCCAGCTGCTTGCGCCTTTTCCCTTCTGACTTTCGGTCGTTCTACTGAGCGTAGTGCTGCTGCGCCGCGTTTCACGCCCGTTCGCCAGAATAAAAAATTCGCTTCACATCTTGGCGCGTTCTTATTTGGAAATAGTATTACGCTCCCCGGATTTTCGTGATGAATCAAAAAACCGCGCCCTGCTCTGGAACATCTCCGGAGCAGGGCGCTTTTCTATGCAATTATCCAGTTGTGCTCTTTCTAAATTCATCCGTGCCATCTGTCCGTGCTTTTCCATTCTGGCGCATTCTCATGATGGAAATAGTATTATCACACGCTGTAACGTCACCGGCTTTCCGTGAGGAAACGTTATTTCTCCCATTCCACACCGTTCCCCCGCAGCCCCTGCACAAACTCCTCCGGCAGCGGCGCGGTGAACGTCATCCGCTCCCCCGTCCGTGGGTGCGTAAATGCCAGCGTGTACGCGTGGAGCATCAGGCGGGGGACTTTCGCGCCTCTTCCTGACCCGTAAATCGGGTCGCCGCAGACCGGATGCCCGATGGACTTCATGTGCACGCGGATTTGGTGCGTCCGCCCGGTCAGAATGTGGACATCCAGCAGCGTCACGTTCCGCCCGCGCGCAAGCACCGTCCAGTCCGTAATCGACGGGCGGCCTTCGGGGTCAATTGCCATTTTCTTGCGGTCTTTCTTGCTCCGCGCGATGGGCTGGTCGATGCGCCCGCTGTCCTCCCGCAGATTTCCTTCAACCAGCGCGCGGTAGTGCTTCTCCATCTGCCGCTCCTGCAATTGGCGGCTGAGGGCGAGTTGGCTCTGGTCGTTTTTTGCCACGAGCAGCAGACCGCTGGCGTCCTTGTCCAGCCGGTGGACGATGCCGGGGCGCAGTTCGCCGCCGATGCCGCTCAAGTGGTCAAGGTGGTGCAGGAGCGCGTTGACGAGCGTGCCGTCCTCATTGCCGGCGGCGGGGTGAACGACCATGCCGCAGGGCTTCAGGACGACGGCGAGGTCGTCATCCTGATAGAGAATCGTGAGCGGAATTTCCTGCGCGACGGGCACAGCGGGCTTCGGCGCGGGAATCGTCAGGATAACAATCTGACCCTGTTTTGCCTTTGCGCCGGATTTCGTCTCGACTTTCCCGTCCACCGTGACGTTTCCGTCCGCCATCAGCGCCGCTACCCGCGAGCGAGTCAGCCCAGCGGCTTCGGACAGGGCAACATCCAGCCGATGGCCGTCGCCGGGGATGGAGATAGTGCGCGATTCGAGTGCGTCAGGCATCATTTGCGTCATGATTGATTTTCCTCCAATCTTCCGTGCGGAACACGATGCAGTACGCCATCAGCACCGTGCCGACGACGAGCGCAGCGTCCGCAATATTGAACACTGCGAAGGGGAACAGGGTGATATCCAGCATATCGACGACATAGCCCAGCGCCAAGCGGTCGTAGGCGTTGCCAAGCGCGCCGCCAATCATCAGCGCCGCCGCGGTTCTGCTCCATCCGCTGAGCTGATAGCGGCGGAGGACGAGCCATCCGGCGATAACCGCGATGACGGACACCACGCCCAGCATCCACGACTGTCCGCTGAATAGGCTGAACGCCATGCCGGTGTTTTCGGCATAAATCCAGCGGAGAACGCCGGGAATGAGGGTGCGCTCATCCGGCAGCGCGACGGCGAGGGCTTTGGTGAAGCGGTCAAGCGAGAGGGTCAGGAGGATGAGCAGGAGAGGCAGCAGCCTTTGGGAAACGGGTTTGCGCATGGTGATGATAGCCCTTTCTGGTGATGATGATTTGGGAAGCGGCGGAATCAGGTCGCGCCCATTGACGCGACAATGTGGAAATGGCGGATAGAGCAGCTTGGGGCGCTTCTGCGGAAGCGCGAAGTTACGGGCGGGGACGCTTTAGCTGCCGCTGCCCTTGCCTTCCACGAGGTTCAGCAGCTGGGTCAGGAAATCCCCGATAATCGGCAGATTCCTTTGCACCAGTCCTTGCAGCAGCCACACCACCAGCGCGCCCAGAAGCGTAAACCCAACCGCTGTCCCTAATCCTCTTGCAATTCCGCCTACAAACTGCATCAGAAGACGCTTCTTCCAGTTCTTCTCATATGCAACAAATTCACTGAGCCGCAGCTGCTCCATCCGCAGCAATTGCTCCTCCATCTTGTTCGCCATCCAGACCGCCCATTCCTTCATTCTCGCACCTCTTTTTTGCGGTTTTCATTTTCTGATAGAATCGCATGATCATGCAGGGGATTTCGCCTCTGCGGAGGTGACAAAGGGGCTTTCTGCTTGCTCCCTTCGGCACTTTAAGCCATAGTGGTGATAATCAGAAGTTTTTGATAGGGGGTGGTTCGATTTTGTTCGGAAAAGTATCTGATTTCCCTGCAAAGCAGAGCTGCCCTTTGTTTTTGCTGGTCAGCATTCCCCCGAATTGGGCAAACGATGCAAAGACCAGAAAAAAGGTGGACAAAAAACAAAAAAACACGCGAAAAACGCTTGACATAGCCTATTAGTTATGCTAAACTAACGCTTGCGAATCGCCGGATTAGTTGGAATAAACTATCCGCAAAAGGACTGACACAAGGAGGTCATGGAACATGATGCCGTTGGGCATGGTGGAAATTGGCGAGTCTGGCGTGATTGGCAAAATCACCGGACAGGATGAGGTGCGTCAGCATCTGGCGGAGCTGGGCTTCGTGATGGGCGAAAGAGTGACGGTCGTCAGCAAAATGGGCGGCAATCTGATTTGCGCTGTCAAGGATAGCCGCGTTGCGTTGAGCCAATCCATGGCTATGCGTGTGCTGGTGAACTGAGGAAAAGGAGGCAGAAGGCATGAAAACCCTGAAGGATGTCAAGGTCGGGGAAACCGCGGTGGTTGTCCGCCTGCATGGTGAAGGTGCCGTCAAGCGCCGCATCATGGACATGGGACTGACCCGCGGGACGGAAGTCCATGTGCGCAAGGTTGCGCCGCTGGGCGATCCGATGGAGCTGACCGTGCGCGGCTATGAGCTGAGCGTGCGCAAGGCGGATGCGGAAATGATCGAGGTTCAGTAATTCTGTTTCCCTTACGATAAAACCTGATTTCGCGCAGGCTTTTTCCTACCTTATACGTTTCAAACCTACTAACATAGGTGCAACCGAAGCAGTCCAGAGGGCGATCGGAAAGCCCTCTGGTCGCGTCCGCAGACGCGAAACCCTGCATCAGCACGCGCATATAGGTATGAAGAAGTCATCAACGCAATCGCGCGAAAGGGTCAAGGGGCAATGCCCCTTGCGGAGTCCAGAGGCGGAGCCTCTGGTGGGGTTAGTTAAGACAAATTCGCATAAGGAGGCGCCGAAAATGGCGATTACGATTGCGCTCGCAGGCAACCCGAACTGCGGCAAAACGACCATGTTCAACGCGCTGACGGGTTCTCGTCAGTTCGTCGGCAACTGGCCGGGTGTTACGGTTGAAAAGAAGGAAGGCAAGCTCAAGGGCAATGACGACGTGGTCATTCAGGACTTGCCTGGCATTTACTCCCTGTCTCCCTACACGCTGGAGGAAGTCGTCGCCCGCAACTATCTGGTGAACGACAAGCCTGATGCCATCCTGAATATTGTGGACTCCACCTCCATCGAACGCAACCTTTACCTGACCACGCAGCTGCTCGAACTCGGCACGCCGATGGTCATCGCGATGAACATGATCGACGTGTCCCGCAAGAACGGCGACAAGATCGACATGAAGAAGCTGAGCGCAGCGCTGGGTGTGGAAATCGTCGAGACTTCCGCGCTGAAGGGCGAAGGCAGCGTGAAGGCGGCTGAAAAGGCTGCTGCTGCTGCCAAGAACCGCACGATGGGCGAACATCCGCACGTTTTCACCGGCTCGGTGGAACACGCGCTGGCGCATATTGAAGACCTCATCGGCGGCAAGGTTGAACCTCGCTTCCTGCGCTGGTACGCCGTGAAGCTGTTCGAGCGCGACGAGAAGGTCGTTGCGGAACTGAAGCTGTCTGAAGATGTCAAGAAGGGCATTGAGGAAGCCGTCTCCTCCTGCGAAAAGGAAATGGATGACGACGCCGAGTCCATCATCACCAACCAGCGTTACGCCTACATCAACACCTTGATGCAGAACGCAGTGAAGAAGGGCAAGGTAAAGGGCAGCCTGAGCGTTTCGGACAAGATTGACCGCGTGGTGACCAACCGCGTGCTGGCGCTGCCGATTTTCGCGCTCATCATGTTCCTCGTGTATTACATTTCCGTGACGACGATTGGTACGCTGCTGACGGACTGGACGAATGATGTGTTCGTTGCGGAAATCGTGCAGGGCAACCTCCAGACTTGGCTGGATGGCGTTGGCTGCGCAGGCTGGCTGAGCGGTCTGATTGTTGATGGTATCGTCGGCGGCTGTGGCGCAGTGCTGGGCTTCGTGCCGCAGATGCTGGTGCTGTTCCTCCTGCTGGCTATCCTTGAAGACGTCGGCTACATGGCTCGTATCGCCTTCATCATGGACCGTATCTTCCGGAAATTCGGTCTGTCCGGCAAGAGCTTCATCCCGATGCTGATTGGTTCTGGCTGTGGCGTTCCCGGTATCATGGCTTCTCGTACCATCGAGAGCGACCGTGACCGCAAGATGACCATCATGACCACGACATTCATCCCCTGCGGCGCGAAGATGCCGATTATCGGTCTGATTGCCGCGGCGGTCTTCGGCGGCAGCGCGTGGGTTGCGACGTCCGCATACTTCATCGGCGTGGCGGCGATTGTCATCTCCGGCATCATGCTGAAGAAGACGAAGATGTTCGCGGGCGACCCGGCTCCCTTCGTCATGGAGCTGCCGGCGTATCACTTCCCGTCTGGCCGCAACGTGTTCCACAGCGTGTGGGAGCGCGGCTGGAGCTTCATCAAGCGCGCTGGCACGGTCATCCTCCTGTCCTCTATCGTGATTTGGTTCGCTAAGTCCTACGGTTGGGCGCCGGAAGCCAACGTGCAGCTGGAAGCCCGCAATGCGTATCAGGAAGAAATGACTGCTTACGAGACGGCGAAGGCGGAATACGACACGGCGGCGGAAGCGGGTACGCTCGCAGAAGGCGCGGAAGAACCCGCTGAACCGGAACTCGCGGCTGAAATGGAAGAGGACCGCGCGGCTGGCTCTTGGGGCGCTGTGGCGGATATGGACAACTCCATCCTTGGCAAGATCGGCAACCCGGTCAGCGTGGTGTTCAAGCCGCTGGGCTTCGGCAATATGCCGTCCACGGTCGCTACGGTCATGGGTCTGGTTGCGAAGGAAGAAGTCGTTGGCGTTCTGGGCGTGCTGTATGGCGCGGATGACGCGGCGGACGTTGTTGACGACGAGGACATGACCGAGGAAGAGAAGGCGGAAGCCCTCAGCCCGATTGCGACGGCGTTTAACGAGTCCTCCAACGGTCACGGCCGTCTGGCGGCGTATGCCTTCATGATTTTCAACCTCCTGTGCGCTCCCTGCTTCGCGGCCATCGGCGCGATGAAGCGTGAGTTCAACAATGCCAAGTGGACGCTGGCTGCGGTTGGCTATCAGTGCGCGTTCGCGTACACCATCGCCCTGATTGTCTATCAGCTTGGCCTGCTCTTCAGCGGCGCTGGCTTCACCGTTGCGACGGCGATTGCCATCCTGCTGCTGGCTGGTCTGGTGTATCTGGTCGTTCGTAAGAATCCTTACAACGACAACCACCTCACGCAGAAGGTTTCCGCCTGATTTTCCATCGGGCTTAACCGAGGAAAGCGCCGCTGCATCCGGTGCTTTCTGAGACCCCTCTTGTGAACGCCGGAGGGCTGGCGCGGGTTCTGCATCATCTGCGCTTTCCCTCCGGCATATGTTCTATCGCGCAAAAGCGGTTTTCCTCCATCCGCATCGGCGCAGAAAGGAACGAATCATGGCAACATGGATTGTTGGCGGTGTACTTCTGGTGATTGTTGGCGCAGTCATTTGGAAGATGATCAAGGACAAGAAAAGCGGCAATTCCGCTTGCAGCTGCGGCGGCGACTGCGGCAAATGCAAAGGCTGCCACTGATTTTTCTCAAAACTTGTCAGACAAAAGCGCGCTTCCCGGAAACTTCGGGAGGCGCGTTTTTGATAGGTGGATGTGTTCCGCTGTTCTTTTCCTGTCGCCATCCTATGCAGCGCGCGGCGGATGTGGTATAATACTATTTCCAAATTCACCTGCGCCATCTGCTTGCGCCTTTTCCGTTCTGGCGTCCGGTCGTTCCA
>OLIT01001674.1_pt1 | contig 18454 bp, 10 predicted proteins | sample 1601341 | NCBI WGS metagenome assembly OLIT01 (sample SAMEA2452121, study PRJEB22498) | human gut metagenome | biome: human feces; feature: human gut; material: feces | place: Australia | collected 2012
CCCGTTTCAATAGTGGTGAAGGTGGCGACCGTCCTCAGCGTCCTTACAACCGCGATGGTGGTGATCGTCCGTATCGTCCTCGCTTCAATAGTGGCGAAGGTGGCGGTTATCGTAATAACAATGCTGGCGGCTATCGTCCGAGATTTAACAATGACCGTTCGCAGGGGGGCTATCGTCCGCGTCCGCGTACCAGTGACTATGATCCGAATGCTAAATATAGCATCAAGAAACAGATTGAGTACAAGGAACAGTTTGTTGACCCGAATGAACCGATTCGTCTGAATAAGTTCCTGGCTAATGCCGGTGTTTGCTCACGTCGCGAAGCTGATGAGTTTATCACAGCAGGTGTGGTTTCTGTAAACGGTGAAGTAGTAACTGAATTGGGTACAAAGATCAAACGCTCGGATGTGGTGAAGTTCCACGATGAACCGGTTAGCATCGAACGTAAGGTATACGTACTGTTGAATAAGCCGAAAGATACGGTTACTACATCGGATGATCCGCAGGAACGCCGTACGGTAATGGACCTGGTAAAAGGCGCTTGCAACGAGCGTATTTATCCGGTAGGACGTCTTGACCGCAACACGACTGGTGTACTTCTGCTGACCAATGACGGTGACTTGGCTTCAAAGCTGACACACCCGAAATTCTTGAAGAAGAAAATTTATCATGTTCATCTGGATAAGAACCTGACAAAAGCGGATATGGATCAGATTGCAGCTGGTGTACAGTTGGAAGATGGTGAAATCCATGCAGATGCTATCAGCTACACAGATGATTTCAAGAAAGACCAGGTAGGTATCGAAATTCACTCCGGAAAGAACCGTATCGTTCGCCGTATTTTCGAATCACTGGGATATAAAGTAGTAAAACTCGACCGTGTATTCTTTGCCGGATTGACCAAGAAAGGTCTGCGCCGCGGAGACTGGCGTTATCTGTCGGAAGCAGAAGTAAACTACCTCCGCATGGGTTCGTTTGAGTAATATATAATATTGTATTAAAAAAGTTTTATGGAAAAGATTGGTAGAACAAAAATTGTTGATCTGTTGAAGCGCGAAGATATTGGCGCTATGGTCAATGTGAAAGGATGGGTTCGCACCCGTAGAGGTAGCAAACAAGTTAACTTTATCGCACTGAATGACGGTTCTACAATAAATAATGTGCAGATCGTAGTGGATCTGGCTAATTTCGATGAAGAGATGCTGAAACTGATTACTACCGGAGCTTGTATAAGCGTGAACGGAGTAATGGTGGAGTCTGTGGGTTCCGGTCAGAAGGTGGAAGTGCAGGCTAAAGAAATCGAAGTGCTGGGTACTTGCGACAATACATATCCATTGCAGAAAAAAGGTCACTCCATGGAATTCTTGCGCGAGATCGCTCACTTGCGTCCGCGTACCAATACCTTTGGTGCAGTGTTCCGCATTCGTCACAACATGGCGATTGCTATTCACAAGTTTTTCCATGAAAAGGGATTTTTCTATTTCCATACACCGATTATCACAGGTTCCGACTGTGAAGGTGCCGGACAGATGTTTCAGGTAACTACCATGAATCTGTATGACTTGAAGAAAGACGAAAGAGGTTCTATCTCTTATGATGATGATTTCTTCGGCAAGCAGGCAAGTTTGACTGTTTCCGGTCAGTTGGAAGGTGAGCTGGCTGCCACAGCTTTGGGAGCTATCTATACATTTGGTCCTACGTTCCGTGCCGAAAACTCCAATACTCCCCGTCACTTGGCTGAGTTTTGGATGATTGAGCCGGAAGTTGCTTTCAACGACATCGCAGACAATATGGACTTGGCAGAAGAGTTCATTAAATATTGTGTGAAATGGGCGTTGGATAACTGTGCGGATGACGTGAAATTCCTGAATGATATGTTCGATAAGGGATTGATTGAACGGCTGCAAGGAGTATTGAAAGATGATTTCGTACGTTTGCCTTATACAGACGGTATCAAGATTCTGGAGGAAGCTGTTGCAAAAGGCCACAAATTTGAGTTCCCGGTTTATTGGGGTGTGGACTTGGCTTCCGAACACGAACGTTATTTGGTGGAAGAACATTTCAAGCGTCCGGTAATCTTGACTGACTATCCGAAGGAGATCAAAGCCTTCTATATGAAGCAAAACGAGGATGGTAAGACGGTACGTGCAATGGATGTTCTTTTCCCGAAAATCGGTGAAATCATAGGCGGTTCCGAACGTGAATCAGATTATGATAAGCTAATGACTCGTATTGAAGAAATGCATATCCCGATGAAGGATATGTGGTGGTATCTGGATACCCGTAAGTTCGGTACTTGTCCTCACTCCGGTTTCGGATTAGGATTCGAACGTCTGTTATTGTTTGTAACAGGTATGGCGAATATCCGTGACGTGATACCGTTCCCGCGTACACCAAGAAATGCTGATTTCTAATATTTCGGTATATTTATGTAAAACTCGCATGATCTTCAGGTTATGCGAGTTTTTTTATGCTCTGAATTGCTGTATTTCCAAAATAAATCTTTATATTTGGAAATACGCATTCGAGAGTATTAACTAAAATAATACAACAATGAAAAAGCTCTATTTCTTTACCATGCTTTCAATAATGTTGTTAGCGGTAACAGGTGCGATGGCCCAGAAGAAAACCAAATTCAAAGCGGCCGATTTGAAAGGTATTTGGCAGCTCTGCCATTATGTGTCGGAATCTCCCGATGTTCCGGGAGCATTGAAACCCAGTAATACATTTAAAGTGTTGAGTGATGACGGACGGATCGTGAACTTTACCATTATCCCCGGCTCGGATGCCATTATTACAGGATATGGAATGTGGAAACAACTGACGGATGATTCTTATAAAGAAAGTATCGAGAAGAACATTCATCTTCCGATGCTGGATAATCAGGATAATATTTTGGAATTCGAGATCAAAGATAACGATTATCTCCATCTGAAATACTTTATCAAGAACGATTTGAATGGAAATGAGTTGAATGCCTGGTATTATGAAACCTGGAAAAGAGTAGAAATGCCGGCTAAATTTCCGGAGGATATTGTGAGATAAAGGGAAGATACCTTTATTGTGAGACACGGATTTTGCAAAATACTGCATGGTTGCCTGGCTATGCCTGACAACGACTTATTTTGTGAAATCCGTGCCTGTTTTTATGAAAAAGATAAAAACAAAGATCTTTTGGACAAAATCAAAGTCCGTAGAAATAGAAACGAAAATGAAAAAATAGATTTGCAAAGGTTGTGTCTGCGACTTACTCTAACTTTGTTGCCAGTAATAGAATACAGTAACAAAATAAAGTAGAACAATGAAAAACAAACTTTTACTGGCGGTAGGGAGTATTGCTCTCCTGACTGCTTGTGATGCTTCAAAAGAAAATGAAATGGAATGGTTCGACCATGCAGTGAAAACATCCGGACATCAGTTGCTCTATATGTCAGAACAATTGAAGAATGAACCGGACACCGCCTGTTTTCCCCGTTCTATCAAAGAAGGAAAGTACAGACTGGAGCACCCCACCGACTGGACGAGTGGCTTCTATCCCGGCTCCATGTGGCTAGCATACGAGTTGACAGGTGATGAAGTTCTGGCAAAAGAGGCACGCAAATATACGGACCGTCTGCAGGATATGCAATATTATACGGGTAATCACGATTTGGGCTTTATGATGTTTTGCAGTTATGGGCAGGGCATCCGTTTAAAACCCGAGCCAACGGACCGTTTGATTCTGATTAACTCGTCAGAAAGCTTGTGTTCCCGTTTTCGTCCGGAAGTCGGACTGATCCGTTCGTGGGATTTCGGTGAGTGGAGCTATCCGGTGATTATTGATAATATGATGAATCTTGAAATGCTGTTCTGGGCTTCGGAGCAAACCAATAATCCGAAATATCGCGAAATAGCCATCTCTCATGCCGACAAAACGTTGAAGAACCACTTCCGGAAAGATATGACTTCCTATCATGTGGTGAGCTACCTGGCAGATAGCGGTGAGGTGGAGTCAAAAGGAACCTTTCAGGGATATGCCGATTCTTCCGCCTGGGCGCGTGGACAGGCTTGGGGAGTATATGGATATACTATGTGTTATCGCTTCACCAAGCAGCAGAACTATTTGGATGCCGCTCATAAAATAGCGCGGTTTATTATCGATCATCGTCCGGCTGAAAATGACTATATACCTTATTGGGATTATGATGCTCCCAAGATACCGAATGAACCACGCGATGCTTCTGCGGCTGCCATAACAGCTTCTGCATTGCTGGAGTTGAGTGGTTATGGCGACAAGAAACAAGGGGAAGAATATTTTCGTTATGCGGAGCATATCCTGAAGCAGTTATCCTCTGATGATTATTTGGCCAAGGAAGGAGAAAATCATGGTTTCATCCTGTTACATTCGGTTGGTAGTTTCCCGCACGACAGTGAAATTGATACTCCGCTCAATTATGCTGATTATTATTATCTGGAAGCCTTGAAGCGCTATAAAGAACTGAAAGAAAAATCAGAAAATCAGTCTTACTAACTTGGAGGAAGACCGTTGAAGATAATCGTATTCGTTTTGAAGCCAATACCGGTCCTTTATATGAGTTAAAAAAAAGGATTCATTTATCAGATTGAATTGAAAATACTTATCTTTACGATAAATTCTTCAATATTAGCTCATGAAAGACCGACATTTGCTATTTAAGTACATATTCGGATTAACCGTTTACATCTTATTTTTTCCTTTGGCTGTATCGGCCACCGACAGCTTCATCCATTTTAAACGATTATCCGTGGATGACGGACTATCGCAAAATACTGTGCTAGCTCTGACACAAGATCATAATAATAAGATTTGGGTAGGTACCATAGACGGACTGAACTGGTATGAAGGTTCTCGCTTCGTTTCGTATTATAAAGCGCCGGATGATACGACCAGTCTGGCGAACAATCATGTCTATTCACTTCATACCGATTCGAAGGGTACGGTATGGGTAGGTACACAGGTCGGTTTATCCCGTTATAATATTGTAGGAAATAATTTCACCAATTATTCGTCACCGGACAATCAGCCGATGCAAGTATTGGCTATCGGAGAACCGGAGGAAGGTGACCGGCTTTTGCTTGCTACCAATATCGGTCTGATGGTTTTTGATAAAAAGACCGGGCGGATGAAAGTGCAGCCAGAACTTGCCGGAAAAGTGATCTATTCTGTTTGCCGGATGAATGACGGCTTCCTATTGGGTACTTCGGAAGGTGTCTATTTCTATTATGTACGTAACGGAAACGTGATCCGGCTTCTTCTTCAATTGAAAGGAGAAACGATCTCTGATATGCTTTATGACGATAAAACCGGGAATTGTTGGCTGGCTTCATTGACAAACGGGGTGTATTGTGTGGATAATAACTTTCAAATAAAACATCATTATAACAAGCAAAATACTCCTGCTTATTTCCTTACGAACTCGGTCAGGACACTGTCCGGAGATGATAAAGGAAGGGTTTGGATAGGAACTACGGAAGGTTTGCTTATCCTTGAACCGGAGACGGAAACTTTTCGGATCTGTCGTTTTTCTCCTGAAGATCCGACTACATTGGGGCATAATTCCATCCGCTCTATTTTGAAAGACAATCAAGGAGGGATGTGGATCGGTACATTTTACGGTGGGCTTAATTATTATCATCCCCTCGCTCCGGCATTCGGACGTTTGCAACATTCCGCCTGGAGGAATTCATTAAGTGATAACACGGTGAGTTGTATTGCCGAAGACCCGGATAATGGAAATCTCTGGATCGGCACGAACGATGGCGGATTAAATTATTATAATCGGAAAACCGGAGTTTTTTCATATTACCGGACGGGTACTTCCGCCAACTCTTTAAAGTCTGACAATATAAAATGTATATGGACGGACAAGGATGGAAGTGCCTATATCGGCACTCACGGAGGGGGAATGAGTCGCCTGCATCATAAGAGTGGCAGGATAGAAACATATTCCTTTCCCCATTCTACTACCCTGACTAACAGTTGTTACTCCTTATTAGACGGAACAGATGGAACGCTTTGGGTAGGCGGTATGAGCGGACTTTACCTTTTCGACAAACAGACCGGAGAACTTTCGCAGCATCCATTAGCTAAAAAGCATAAAAAGTTGGAGAATGTATTGATATATACGTTGTTCCGCGATTCGAAAGGAAGAATATGGATTGGTACGGAAGAGAGTATGTTTTTGTATGCCGGCGGGAAACTGGAAGAATTGCATCTTTCTTCTTCGGCTTATCTGCATGGGTTGATACAAGCTTTCTGTGTACAGGAAGATAGCCGTCATGAAATCTGGATCGGCTCTTCCACAGGACTATATTGCTATAAGGAAGGAGCACCGACAGCCTGGAAACACTATACGATGAAAGACGGTTTGCCGAACGACTTTATTTATAGCATACTAGAGGATGAACGGGGACGTTTATGGTTGACAACTAACAAGGGACTGGCTTGTTTCAATACGGAAGAGGGTACTTTCCTTAACTATACGAAGCAGGACGGATTGCCTCACGATCAGTTTAATTATTTCGGAGCTTGCAAAGCTCACGATGGTACCTTCTTCCTGGGGTCTCTTGGTGGCATTGCCTATTTCAAACCTTATGAATTGGGTGATAATCCATATTCTCCGGATGCGGTGGTAACAGGAGCTGTTGTCTTAAATCAGGTGATTACGGATATGAAAAGTGAACGGGTACGCTATTTTCAGGACGAGCAAGGGCGGATGCTGGGTATGTCGTTTCCTTCCGATCAGAAACTTTTTAATATCCGGTTTGCCGTTATCAACTATTTGGCTGGCAAGCGGAATCAGTTTGTTTACAAATTGGAAGGCTTTGAAACCGAGTGGAACTACTCCCGTCATGTTTCCTTTGCACGAGCGAGTTATTCTAATCTCCCGCCCGGTGAGTATGTGTTCAAGGTGAAGGCATGTAACAACAATGGAAAGTGGAGTGAAGCGACTACTGAATTTTTTGTGCACATCACTCCGATGTGGTATCAGACCTGGTGGGCAAAGACGCTTTTCATCTTCTTTTCTGTAGGGCTTCTCGTTTTTGTGATCTATTTTTTTATTGCCCGTGCCAAAATGAAGATGCAAGTCCGGATTGAACAGATAGAACGAAACAAGATAGAAGAAATCAGTCAGGAGAAAGTACGTTTTTACATGAATATGTCTCATGAGTTGCGTACTCCGTTGAGTTTGATATTGGCTCCGTTGGAGGAACTTTTGGGACAGAGTAATCTGAAAGGTACTCCAGTGCAGCAGAAACTGGATTACGTTTATAGGAACGGGCGGAAGTTATTGCACATTGTTAACCAGTTGCTGGATTTCCGTAAAGCCGAAGCAGGTGCAATGCCTCTTCATGTTACGCAGGTGAATGTAGAAGAACTGTTGCAAGATGCTTTTGCCCTGTTTAAAGAAAATGCGCAGAAGCGTACTATCAGCTTTCATATAAAATCCGATTTAGAAGGACGGTTGTTTCCGGCAGATAAGACGTATGTAGAGACAATCTTGATGAACCTGCTGTCTAACGCCTTTAAGTTTACACCGGACGGTGGAAGCATCTCGCTTTCCTTATGGACAGAGGGAGATACCTATGGTTTCACGGTAAGAGATAGCGGAATCGGTATGTCTCCAGAGCAGCTAACCCGTATTTTCGAACGTTTCTATCAGGTAGACGGTCAGCGAAAGGGAACGGGTATCGGACTGTCATTGGTGAAGATGCTTGTAGAGAAACATCACGGCACTATTACCGTGGCAAGCGAGCCTGCTCAATATACAGAATTTAAAGTCACTCTACCTGCTGACATAACTGCCTTCACGGAGAAAGAACGTGAATTACCGGCACATGAAGTCGAAACATCTGCTTCTTTCCGGGAGCTTCCGGTGGCTGATGAGTATTTCTCTGGTGATGCGTCAGTTATAGTTTCAGAAGAACTATCGGATGACGATCAGATAGAAGCCGATAGTGAGGAAGGACGTCCTACTATCCTGTTGGTAGATGACAATAAAGAAATGGTAGATTACCTAAAAGATAATTTCCGGCAGAACTATGTGACGCTTACCGCCGGAAACGGGGAAGAAGCATTGGCTATCATGAAAGAACACCGTGTAGACATTGTTCTTTCCGACGTGATGATGCCGGGAATTGACGGCATCAAACTTTGTCAGTTTATTAAGCGAAATCTGCAAACCTGCCATATTCCCGTCCTTCTGTTGTCTGCCAAAGGAAGTGTCGATGCACAGACGGAAGGTATTCAGGCTGGAGCGGATGATTACATTGCCAAACCGTTCTCTATTCACTTATTGAAAGGAAAAATTGCTAATCAACTGAAAGCACGTCAGCGGTTGAAACACTATTATTCGAATACGATTGATATAGATACTGCTAAAATGACTTCGAATAATCTGGACGAGGAATTCATGAGCAAAGCTATTCAGGTGGTAGAAGAAAATATCAGTAATGAAGACTTCACCTCTGATGAGTTGGCGAGCCAGCTTTGTATGAGCCGTTCGTCACTTTATCTCAAGATGAATTCCATATCCGGTGAACCGCCGGCAAACTTTATCCGGCGTATTCGTTTTAATAAAGCATGTAAATTGCTACTTGAAGGGCGCCACTCTATTTCAGAGATTAGTGGAATGGTCGGTTTCGGATCTTCTTCTTATTTTTCTACTAGTTTCAAGAGGTATGTAGGTTGTTTGCCATCGGATTATGTAAAACTGCATACTAAGTAACTGCCTTGCAGTTATGCATTTGTTCACCACTGAGGACGCGGAGGACACAGAGGTGAATCTTGTTCATGCCGGTACGGAAATGAATGAGATGACATGTATTCTAGGAATATTTGTACAGTATAAACAAGTTATATGACACCCGGGTCTCATTAGTGCTGACACCCGGGTGTCAGGTATATCAACACCCGGGTGTCAGTGCCATTGAGACCCGGGTGTCATACAACCTATTCATGTAGTCTGCAAATTATTTGAGTGCATGCTGTTTAGCTCGTAACCGTTCGAAAAGGAACTAAACAGAAACTAATAATCTTCATCTTTCTATCGGTTTCAGTCATTCCGTTTGGGGGCTATTTTACCCTTTTACCCTCTTTGTAGCCTCCTGTAACGCTTGTTTTGGACGAATTTTAAGTTGAAATGAACGAAAACAAAGCCCCGTTAGACAGTATCAGAGAAGGAAGAAATGAATTGAAAGTCCTGTTTCGGACGGTTTACCTACATTTGCCTACAGAAAAAACAATTATTTGATATCATGAGAAAAATAGTATTGATTTCATTTGTAATCTTATCTGCGGCTGTACAAATGACACATGCGCAAAAGCAGGCAGTCATCAAACTGACGGAGACGACATTGATGCACGAAATGCGTGCCACTCCTTATCCCCTTGATAAAGCGGTGGTAAATGATCGCGCGGTTTCTTTTCAGTGGCCGCTTCGTTCGGATATGAATTCCCAAGATAGTCCGCTGGATGGATTCGAACACAAAGTAAAGAAGATAGATAAAACAAAGATTACCTATCGGTTACGTTATTCACAGGATGCCGGATTGAAGTCGGGAGTTGTTCAGGTGGAAACTCGCTGGCCGTTCTATAATCCGGAACAACCGCTTGCGCCGGGTGTATGGTACTGGCAGTTCGGTTATGTAGAAAACGGACAAGTGACATGGGGAAGCACACAGCAAGTCACCGTGGAAGATCGTCCGGGTAAATTCTGTCCGCCTTCATTGAAAACAGTGTTGGCGAAACTACCTGCTGACCATCCGCGCGTGTGGATCATGAAGAACGAATGGAAGGACTTTATAAATCACAGCAAACAAAAGGCAGAAAGACAATGGTATCTTGAACGTGCAGATCAAGTACTTCAGACTCCAATGAAATCAGTGAAAGATATTAATGTCTCGCAGGTGAAGAATCTGAAGAACGAGATGCAGATAAATTCATACCTCACTCGTGAGAGCCGTCGCATCATCGATGCGGAAGAGGGCAATACTGAAACACTTATACGGGCCTGGTTACTGACGCAGGATACTAAATATGCTGACGAAGCTATCAAACGGGTATTTATCATGGCCGACTGGGATGAAGATAAGAATGTGAAAGGCGATTTTAATGCTTCCAGCTTATTGTCTCTCTGCTCTATGGCTTATGATTCTTTTTACGACCGGTTAAATACATCACAAAAGAAAGCATTACTGGAAGCCATCAAAAATAAAGGTGGTGAAATGTATGAGAACTTTAATAATCGGATGGAGAACCATATTGCCGACAATCATGTGTGGCAGATGACACTTCGTATTCTTACAATGGCAGCATTCAGTGTGTATGGCGATTTGCCGGAAGCCAATACATGGGTAGACTATTGTTATAACGTCTGGTTGGCACGTTTTCCCGGATTGAACAAAGACGGTGGCTGGCATAATGGCGATTCTTACTTTACGGTCAACACCCGTACATTAGTCGAAGTGCCTTACTATTATAGCAAACTGACTGGCTATGACTTCTTTTCCGATCCTTGGTATCAGGGAAATATCATGTATACCATCTTCCAGCAACCTCCTTTTTCCAAATCCGGAGGAAACGGAAGTTCACATCAGAATGTAGCACGGCCTAATAGTATTCGTATAGGATATTTAGATGCACTGGCACGTCTTACCGGAAATACTTATGCCGCTGACTTTGTACGCCGTACATTGAAAGTGGAACCGGAATATATGAAGAAAGCCTTATTGAGTAAGCCCGGTGATCTTGCTTGGTTCCGTCTGCAATGTGATAAACCTCTGCCGGAGGGCGAAGGGTTGACAGCACTCCCCGCAGGATATGTGTTCCCCGCAACAGGACTTGCCTCTTTCCAGACTAATTGGGATAGAGTGGGTGGAAATGCCATGTGGAGTTTCCGTTCTAGTCCTTATGGTTCTACCTCTCATGCACTTGCTAATCAAAATGCATTCAATACTTTCTACGGTGGGCAGCCATTGTTTTATAGTAGTGGTCATCATATTGAATTTACTGATGTACATAGTATGCTGTGCCACCGTGCCACACGGGCTCACAATACGATTCTGGTGAATGGTATGGGACAGCGTATCGGGACGGAAGGATACGGGTGGATTCCCCGTTATTACGCTAGTGAGAAAATAGGCTATGTGTTGGGCGATGCTTCCAATGCTTATGGAAAAGTAATTTCACCGCTTTGGCTGACACGTGGCGAGCAGTCCGAAGTGCATTATACACCCGAAAATGGTTGGGATGAAAATCATGTGAAGACTTTCCGTCGGCATATAGTTAATTTAGGCAAAACCGGTCTGATTTTTATTTATGACGAACTGGTGGCAGACGAACCGGTGAACTGGAATTACCTGTTACATACAACAGCAAATCCTATGACAGTGAATAAATCGAATAATCGCTTTGTACATATTCAAGCCACGAATCGGGGAGGAGCATCGGACGCTTATCTTTTCTCTACCGGAACATTACAGACTGATACGACGAGCCGTTTTTTCTATCCGGCAGTCAACTGGCTACGTGCTGATGACAAAGGGGTGTTCAAGAAGTATCCTAATCACTGGCATTTCACCGCTACATCGGAAAAAGCACAAGTATATCGTTTTGCCACTATCATCAACACACATGCACTGAAATATCCTGCCAAAGACCCCGAAATCCTGTCCGACGGACGTATCAAAGTGGGCGGATGGTTGATTAGTGTAAACCTGAAATCCGACGGTGCTCCTTCCTTCTTTATCCGCAGCACCCAAGAGAAGGTGAATATCACTTATAAAGGTGAAGCTACTGTCATCAATGAGGATGGGTATGAAACGGTAATGAGGGATACAGTGCCCGAACTGGAAATCTGATAATGAACATGAAAGATATGGATATATGAGACACTCGACTTTTAATATGAGAACTATATGCTTGTTGGCTGTATTATCGGGCATAACTGTCTTGTCAGCACAGACTCCAGGTAAACCCCGTGTACAGACTTCTGCAGCTCCGGAGGAAACTACGGTCTACAAGCCCGACGGGAAAAAGCAAGAAACGGCAGTTGTGACTTCTTCAAAAAAGGAGGAGAATAAGCGGCAATCCGGCAAAGATAATGCAGGAAAGAAAGCGGCTGCCTTTGATGGTCAACGCTATCTGGCACTGAAAACTAATGTAGCATATGATGCTTGTGCTTTGCTGAACCTTGCTGTGGAAATGCAGGTGCATAAAAAGATTACGGTAGAGTTACCGTTGACTTGCAGTTTGTGGGACTTGGGAGATAAGCATGGGGTGCGTACGGTAGCATTGCAACCTGAAGCTCGCTGGTGGATAGGAAATGAGACAGGGCGGGGACACTTTGTCGGACTGCACGCCCATGTGGCATGGTTTAACGTGAAGTGGAACGATGACCGTTATCAAGATACGGATCGTCCGTTGTTGGGAGCCGGGATAAGCTACGGTTACAAACTCCCTCTTTCCAAACACTGGGGAGCGGAATTTAATCTGGGAGTGGGATATGCCAACATGAAGTATGACACCTATTATAATGTAAACAACGGTGCACAACTGGATACGCGTGTCCGTCATTACTGGGGGATAACCCGTGTGGGAGCATCGTTGGTCTACCGCTTCTAACCTTGATAGGAACATACATATAAATACGATAATAGTATGAGAAGAAATTTATATATACTGCCACAGTGCACTTTCCTGTTATTCATCATCTTGTTGGTGAATGGATGCAGCCTGCACGAAGAACCGGAAATGACTCCCGAAGGAGAATTGGGAGTGGATCCGACAGCTGTAACACTGAACCTTAATCTAGCAATGAATTTAAGTTTGGCAGAAAATGCACCGATAACCATCACCCGTGCATCGGAAACCAAATATCTGCGTCGTTTCATTGTAGAAGCCTATCTGGATAGACAGGTAGCGGCACGACAAACGGTATATGAAGAGGATTTTAATCGTGCCAGTCTGTCTGTTAGCATGAAGCTGCACGCCCGTAATTACCGCATCCTGGTGTGGGCTGATTATGTGAATGCAGAGACACCGGAACAGGGACTTGTCTACGATGCCGGGAATCTGGCTTTTATCCTTCCTACCGGAAAATATATAGGGAATAGCCGCTATAAAGATGTTTTCGCTGCTTCTACTACGGCAGACCTGACCTCTTTCCGCAATCATTGGGGAGCTGAAACAAGTCTTGACGTTGCACTGTATCGCCCTGTTGCACGCTATGAATTGGTGGCTAAAGATGTGGCAACGTTTCTCAATAAACTGTCCACAGGCGGACTGAAAGGTGAAAGTTTTACCGCTCGTGTGAAGTACAGTGATTATTTGCCTACCGGCTACAATTTGTGGGACGATGTACCCAAGAACTCGCTCATGTACATGGAATATAAAGTGGCTTTTGAACGCCCTGCTGATGGTACGAAAGATTTGCAACTGGGATTCGACTATGTGTTGACCGATGCCGGAGAAACCGTTCCCATCCCTGTAGAACTGGAAATCTTGAATGAGAAGAATGAAGTGCTGGCACGTACAGCTTTCCGTATTCCTTGTGAACGAGGCAAAAATACAACGGTGCGCGGTAACTTTCTGACTTCTGATATCAATGGCGGAATAGGGATCGACCCCGATTATGACGGTGATCTGGAGGTAGACCTTGGAGAATTGTAAAATAGACAAATCAATTAAAAATAGCTTAACCATAAAACAATTAAGATCATGAAAAAGAACTTATTTTATTCGCTAATGGCTTTGTTCGTAGTGCTTTTCGCATCTTGTGGACAAGAAGAAATTGTTTCGGACAACGGAACAGAAATTAATGCTCCTGTTACTATCTCTGTACAGGCTCCTGTAAATAACGTCTTTAGCCGTGCGGGTGTTGCCATTCCTAATGGTTATACGATGCAATGTATCATGCAATTACTGAATGCTGATGGTGATAAGATAGGCGATCAGGTAACTAAACCGGTTACAGATGGCAAGGTATCTTTCACCATTTCCGTAGATGAACAAAAAGAAGTGTCAAAAGCATTGTTTTGGGCTGAATACGTACCAGAAAGTGGTGCTGCTAATAAGGTATATAACACTGCTGATTTGAGAGCTGTAGGATATAATACTGCATCATTCGATTTGACAAATGATGCGTTGATGGCAGCCAGCGACGCTTTCTGCGGAAAATTGGAAACGATTGGTAATGCCAGTGTGACATTGAAGCGCCCGTTCGCTAATGTGAGCGTAAAACCGAAGAACCCGGAAGTGGCTGCGCAAGCTGATAAGCTGGAAATAACATACAACGCTTTGAGTGGATATGATATTTTAGAGGGTAAATGTACTGCTACGGCTCCTGTGACTTATACAAATGCAAGTTTTGTTTCTGCGGATGGCAATTGGTTCGCTAATTTCTTTTTTGCTCCTTCGAATGTAGGTAAATTTACAGAAGAAATAACCATGACATTGAGTGGCGGATATAGTAAAGAGATTAAAATACCGGCAAACACATTGCCTTTGGATGCTAATATGCAGATTATGGCTAAATTTGAAATCGGAGATGGAAACTTTGACATTGAAGTAGGAGTGGATCCGGATTATGAAGCATTGGAAATGAAGGTTGGTAGTTATATCAATGCTGAAGGTAAAGTGGTACGTGATGCAGCGGATGCTATCGGTATTGTTTTCAAAATGGAGGCTATCGGTAGTGATGTGCCGGCTAATTATCCTGTAGCACTTCAGGGCAAGACAATCGCCGGATATGCAGTAGCGATTGAAAATGTAGCGACTGCTCGTCAATCTCTTAATCCTGACGGCGTGTTGACAAATTTGGTTGAGACAGCAGCAAGTATGACTAATGGAACACAGATTACGGAGGCGTTGTTAACAAGTATTGGAGATGTGGCGTTTAAAACAACTTATGAAAAATGGGTGGGAGAACATTCTCTTAGCAGTGAGAATTTGAGTGCATGGTATATTCCTACATTGTCGCAATTGAGTGCGTTCATGGGTACATTGTTTACTATGAAAGGAATACCTGCTACTGGTAGTGAAGATTTCAGAAACCTTCCGGAATTTGAATTTGTCAATGGTAAAATGTTTGATAGGGAGACGATTGCTACGGTGAATTATGCTTCCAGTACTATCAATAACCAAAGTAATGTTTCGGGAGTACGTATTAATGTGGCTAATGGTGTCGTAACTGATGCAACAGAGGCTGGCATTGATGTAAAAGGAAAAACTAACCAGCAAGCTCTTTGCCGCCCCATGATTACAATCTTTAAATAGTCACTGAATATTCGACCTTACTCAATAGAAATTCAAGGAAAGTGGGATCCCCCATCCCGCTTTACCTTCTTCTTACATTGAAACTTTTGAAAATAGCCCTCTAATCTTATACCTAGAAAAGAAAATAATATGCACACCACATTTCGCCTATCGGTTTTTCTTTTGTTCATTGTACAGTTATTCTGTAGCTGTACATCTGACTCGCTGCCCGAACCGGACAGCACACAGCCAGAGACGCCTGCCGGAATTCCCGATGCCTATCAGGATAAGATACGGACGCAACCTTATCCCAAAGCAGATAATGAATTGTATCTGAATCCTGCTCCTCTTATTGTTCCTCAAGCCATGAAGACGGGCGAAAGACTGCAATTTTCCCTTTCGCGTACTGAAGATTTCAGCAGTTCCGAAACGCTACTTTCCGAACCGCAGGAGTGGTGTATGTATAATCTTCATCGCCGCTTGGAGGTTGGCACATGGTATTGGCGTTTTCGTTCCACTAACCTTAATGGGACGGTGCCCGGTGAATGGAGTGCTATCTATCGTTTTGAAGTAAAGAATGATACACCGGAATTTGTAACACCTCCTTTTCAGACATTCTTAGCGAATGCTCCCCGTCTGCATCCTCGTATTTACTGTTTTTTAGATGAACGTATCGGGGAGGCTCGTAACCATGTCACTTCACACCCTGAATATAAAGAACTACAAAGTCGTGCTTCTCTGGCATTGAAAGCCGAATACACCGGAATGACTGATTTGTATAGTCGTGCAGAAGAGCTCCGGCAACATGCCACTTATCTTTATCAGGCCTATCATCTAACCCAAAAAGAAATTTATGCCGAAAAGTTGCGTCAGCTTCTCGAAGCGTTGATTGTTGCTCCCCCTACTGATGGACAACTTTTTGCATCCAACTTTACTGCCAGCAACATCGCATGGTGTCTTGTAGCAGCCTACGATCTGCTTTATGAAGATTTGTCTGTTTCCGTTCGTACTTCTGCCGAAGAACTGATGATGCGTGTGGCACGTTACTATTATAAGGTAAATTGCGGTTTTCAGGAAAACCATCTCTTTGATAATCATTTCTGGCAGCAGAATATGCGTGTCCTTTTTCAAGTGGCTTTGTCGCTTTACGACAAGCCGGCCTATTCTTCCGAAGTGCTGCCCATGATGGAATATTATTATGAATTGTGGACAGCCCGAGCTCCTGCCTCCGGCTTCAATCGTGATGGTATATGGCACAATGGTACTGGTTATTTCAGTGCTAATATCTTGACTCTGGCGTATATGCCGTCTCTTCTTTCATTTATCAGTCAGCGGGATTTCCTGTCACATCCGTGGTATCAGAATGCCGGACGCTCGTTGGTTTATACTTGCCCGCCGGGGTCGAAAAGTAACGGCTTTGGTGACAATAGTGAAAAGGGTAGTGAACCCAACCGATTGATTGCCGCTTTTGCTGACTATCTGGCGTGTGAAACGGGTGATTCCTATGCCGGATGGTATGCTGGAGAATGTCGGGACTTGTTGCGCCGGGATTATGAATTGCGTCTTTACCGGATGTGCACCGATCAGGATTATAATACTGCTTTTCCTGCCGAGGCTGATAAAATGGTATGGTATAAAGATGCTGGTGAAGTTGCCATGCACAGTGCCCCGGAAGAAACGGAAAGGGATCTTGCACTCTCGTTTCGTTCCAGTACATTTGGGTCCGGCAGTCACACTACTGCCAGTCAGAATGCTTTTAACCTGTTGTATAAAGGTGTCGATGTGTATCGCAGTACGGGCTATTATCAGAATTTCAGCGATGCTCATAATCTGATGTCCTATCGCCATACGCGGGCACATAATTCACTGTTGGTAAACGGTATCGGACAACCTTATTCTACCGAAGGTTATGGCAGTGTGATGCGTGCCATGGGTGGACAGCATATCAGTTACTGTTTGGGGGACGCTTCATATGCTTATAGAGGTATCAGCAATGACCCGATGTGGGTTGGCTACTTCAAGCAGGCAGGGATTGAACAGGTACCTGAAAATGGATTCGGTGCTACTCCATTGACTAAATACCGCCGACATGTGTTGATGCTTCATCCTCATACGGTGATTGTGTATGATGAACTGGAAGCATCTGAGGTTGTCCGTTGGGAGTGGCTGTTGCATAGTCCTACGGAATTTAAGATTGATGCGACAAAGAAAACGTTGTCTACAAATAATAAAACCAAAGGACTGGTGGCTGTGACACAACTTTTTGGAGGACATGTTTTTACGCTATCCCAAACGGATCGTTTTGTAGTGCCACCCACCATAACTGGAACGGAATATCCCAACCAGTGGCACTTGACTGCACGGGTTGACGGTTGTTCTGCTACCCGTTTCCTGGCTATTATTCAGGTAGGGGATGAGGCTGTCCCTGCTATCTACCGTGACGGTGAAACCTTTAACGTAGGTGATTGGACGATCAAAGCAGTTTTGGATGCTTCTAAGGTACCGGAACTGACAGTGAATCATCGCACTGAACAAGCAGTATTTAGTTATGGGATAAACAATCCTGTGTTGAATGGCAATTTTTACTCTCGACAGTATGAGGGTTCCTCGTTGCTTTACGATGAGATAAACGGAGCTTATCAAGTGGTAGAAATGACCGACCGGAGTCCCATATCTACCCGGGTAGTAAATCAATGATAAATAATGAAATAGAGTGAATATAAATAACAAACAGAATATGATGAAAAGTAGAATTATTTGCATTTTGTTGCTTCTTGTCGGTGTATCTGGCATTTATGCCCAGAGTTTGACCGTTACCGGTAAGGTAGTGGACAACGAAGGCTTGGAAGTGATTGGAGGAAATGTGACCGTGAAAGGAAAACAAAACACGGGTACCATTACCGATATCAATGGTAGATACACCATTACCGTTAGTGATCCGCAGAAAGATGTTTTGGTTTTCTCTTTTATCGGATTGGAAAATATGGAAGTAGTTGTGAAAGGAAGGAAACAGATTGATGTGACTATGAAGGCTGCGTCGGTATTGCTAGATGAGGTGGTAGCTATTGGTTATGCAACAGTAAAGCGTAAAGACCTGACTGGTTCGGTAGCCTCTGTGAGAAGCGATGATTTGGTCAAGGTTCCTTCGTCTGATGTAACCCAAGCTTTAGCGGGACGTAT
>OLIT01001690.1_pt1 | contig 18298 bp, 10 predicted proteins | sample 1601341 | NCBI WGS metagenome assembly OLIT01 (sample SAMEA2452121, study PRJEB22498) | human gut metagenome | biome: human feces; feature: human gut; material: feces | place: Australia | collected 2012
GACCATAAACACACCCACGTCAGAATATGCTACCTTTGCTTGAAAATCATACAAAGAGATACGATCTCCCTTTGCAATAACTTCCCCGGTTATTGCATTCGTTACAGTATATTCTGTATTATTTTCCATTCCCATGTCTTCATATGGGATACGAATGGTAAATGCGCTTTCTGTGTCATGGATATTATTATTTGGAACTACCAACAATCCTTTTCCGTCAGTATATCTGGCATATCCTTTTAAAGTTTCCAATCCCACCACTTCAACAGAGCAAATATTGCTTTCGCGGTGGTTTACTGGAAAATAATCAAAAATTTCAGGATACAAACGACGAATGCGAATCATTTGTTTTACCCGCTCATAAAAAGCACGATTCTCACTGGTAGGGTCATCCAAAAGATTAAGCTGCAACGGTGTCAAGAAAGTGGTTGTATTTCCACGCTGCGGATTGATAAATTCCTCACCCATAAAGAAAATGGGAATAAACGGTGCTAACAGAGATTGATATGCGAAATTCACCATATTTCCGTTTACAGAATACTTATTGTCATGACAAGAAGTATTGAAAGAATAGAAACGTGATGTTCCCGCCTCATCCCAAATTTCCAGGTTGTTAGTTCCGAGACCGTATCCTTTCTTGACAGAATCGGTAATATCATACCATTCGGTATACAAATCGTACATATGCCACGTATTGTTTTCGCTGGAATGCTCATCGAAATCATAAGCCGGCTCCAGCCGTTCGTTGGTATTTTCAGTAAAAAGTGCGATTTTCTGACCTTTTTCCAATGCCATCTCCCTAACTTCGCGGTACATTGTGTATCCGGTAACGCTCGGTTCACAATCGCAACGGAATCCGTCAAAACCGATATCGGTCACATAAAACAATAGCTGTTCCTGGAACCAATTATAGAACTCTTTGTTGTCCCAGTTAAAGTTATAACCACCCCATGCTGATATGCCGTTAAACCATTCCGGTTTCTCAGTATACAAAGGAGCATTCCACTCAACACCCCATGTTACCATCTCAGAGAAAACCCGGATATTTCTTTTATGAGCTTCATCTACAAACTCTTTAACTACTTTCCAGCTTTCTTCATAGCTGTCTTTTCCGGTCAGAGAGGGGTCAACCGTGTGCGGACCAAAGTTGCCGTAATGTCCGCCCGTACCTTGGCTGGTGTCCATAAACGGTCCTATCCAAATGCCGTTGACACCCATCTCCTGATAATGATCCAGTACTTCTACCGCAGACTGAAAAGTTCCTTCTTCAGTTGCTCTGGCAATAATCACCTGTGCAATTACTAAACTTTTTACCCAATCCGGGCTTTGTAACCCACCTCCCGAATCCTCCATGGTAACATATTGATCTTCCACATACTTGGGTACAAGATCAGAGTTGTCAATATATGTCATCTCTGCAGCCAACGCAGAAGCCGGGGTGAGCAAGGCAGCAGCTCCGACAGCTACAGCCGTGAACAAAGAAATAACGGAACGCTTATTCATCATTAATAATCTCCTTTCCTTGTTATTTCGAAGCGGTTTTACCGAAAACATTTTTCTTTCTGAGCACAAATGCTGCGCCTGCTGCAGAAATCAAGCATGCCAGTGCAAATGTTCCGGTTGCCGAAGCGTCTGTGTCCGGCGTGTTACCGTTTTGATTATTGTTATTATTGGAGCCGCCGTTTTTCATTGCAGCAATTGCAGCTTCCTTTTCCAGACCATATAGCTGTGCAATTGCGGCATTCAAAGTCGCATAATTTCCAACTAAAGAACGATTAGTAGCATCGAGTGCGCTGAAATCTCCTACTTTATTATTTAAATCCCCAATTAATGCTTTGTAGTCAGCCCGGATACTTTCAATCAATTCCTTACTTTCAAGGGTAACAGTACCGATCTGCTCAATTGCATCAACGACCTGATAAACCAAATCTGCGTTTTCAAGTTGTTTCAGATTAGAAACAAACGCCTTAATATCGGCAGGAAGCTTATTATACAGTGCCCATGCCGCTTCAATTTTCGCACCGGAAGCAGCGTCTATCTGACCTTTTGCATTATAAATGTTTACAATAGCGGCAACAACAGCCTCCAGTTCCTTCCGCTGTGCTTCTGAGATTTCATCTGCACAGGCAACATTTCCGCCATGGGCTGCCAACAGATCATATTCTGCGCTTACTCCGCTTCCCCAAGGACAAACAGTGAGATATACCTTATCCAATTTGGTGAGGTTTTTCGCGTTTTCAATCATTTCGGGGGTAATGGTTCCTTCCGCTTCCAACACACGAACCGTATAATTGTCATCATCTGCATTTTTTGTGATCTTCAGATCAAATTGCACCTTACTAAGCATACTGTATGTCAAAGACGAATCGTTTATAATTACCTTTTGAACAACATTTCCATCACCATCACGGGATGCCACAGACAGTGTGCCTGCTTTCGTGTCAAGCAACAATACAAGCGGACTTCCACCATTATAGAAGTTAGAATATTGTTCTGCCCAGTCAAAATCAAATAAATCAGCAAGATAAAATGCAATTGTGCTTCCGGAGGTTATCGTTAAATTGTCGAACACCAAATGCAATCCGTCTAACGCCATCGCTCGATTAACTCCAACACGCACGTCACTTCCCGTGTTAAACCATTTAAAATGGACACCTCCGTTTGCCAAATCACTGTATGACAGATTATCTCCCCAGTGGTTAGCTCCCATCAAATCATCAGTGGTAAGACTGTAATACTTAATGTCCTGATACAAGTCAGTGGCATTCATCCGATCATATAACAGTTTTGCCGCACGAAGTGCTCCGTAGTTATTTACCAAGCCTTTCTGCGTATCGGTCAACGCATTATAAGCATTCTCCGCCGCCGTGATTTTACTGCCGCTTTCCGCTGTCACATCGCCGATTTGACCAATCAACGAAATAACATCGTCAACTTCTGCGATCTCTGCCTTGCTCAGCGAACTTGCACAAGTTTCGTTACCGCCGTGCAAAGAAATCAGATCAAAAGAAAGCGTGTTGCCGTCTCCGTTTACTGAAACGGTAAGATATGCATTATCAAAATCATTCAGCATCGTATTGGTGTCAAGCATTGCTTTGGTAATCGTACCTGAAACGCCCTGAATGGTTACCTTCCAGCTACCGTCTTTATTATCTGACAAGCGTACCGAGATGTTTTTATTTGCCAAGTTTGCTGCTTTTAAGCTGTCCGATTGTATTAGCTCATTAGCTATAACCGAACCGGTGATATTCGGATCATTCGGATCCGGTGTCCAATCCACCGACATATATTCAATGGTTCCCTTGGTTGTATCTAATACAATTGCCATCGGAGCTAATTTATATCCATATAGTGTATTCAATTGAGAATACCCTTCATTGGTGAGATCTGCCAAATAGAAAGCAATTCTGCCCCCGGCACTGACATTGAGATTTGCCAATTCCATATGCATACCGTCAATTTGGAGCGGCTTGTTGATACCCATACGGATATTGGTGCCTGCACCGTTAAAGCCAAAGCGAATACCACCACCCGACAAAGCAGCTGTACTGAGGAATCCGGCACTCTGCCAATGGTTGTAGCCTAATAAATCTCCGATTGCAACCGGATAATAATGGAAATCTGAAGAAGCACTCAGTACTGTATATGCTGCCTCTGCTTCTGTCAACACGGCATAATTGTCAACAAGTGCTTTTTCATCATTGTTTAATGCATCATACGCTGCACGCGCTGCTGCAATCTTATCACCACTTGCTTCAGTCACAGTACCGATTGCACTAATGAGATTTTTCACTGCATCTACGGCATCCTGATCAATAAGCACTTCTACTTCTCCGGTTTTCACCAAAGAAATGTTTTTTAAAGTATATTCCTTCATGCCATAACCACCAAAACCGACATATCCTGTTTCGACAGGTGTATAGCTGTCAGCCTGTGTTTGCGCAATCTGAACACCATCGACATAGACAATCATTTGTGTCGGAGAAGTGACAATTTTAAACTGATAATCAGTTCCTGCTTGAATTTCTTTCGTACCCACGCTGCTTCCGTCTGCCATTGCACTGCCGGAGTATTCTGTTGCCAAACGAATCTGATTCAGACTAAACCATGCAGCCATCCATTGTCCGGAAGCTGTTTGATCGTTTGCTTTTGCGGCACGAATCGGCATTCTCAACTGAATGGAATCCGCCTCTTTAATATTCAGTGTAAAGGAATATTCATAAATACCTTTTTTCTCTAATGACGCGTTGGTAAAAGTAACAGCGTGATCTCCTGCATCTTTTACCGTAATTGAATTGGTCGCTGTATCCACTGTATACTTAGCAGTATCCCAGTTTACCGCAACATCTTTTAATAAATTTACCGCTTCCGCTTTTTGTTCTACCAAAGAAACATTTTTCAAAGTATACTGCTTTAATCCCCATCCGCCAAAGCCGATGCTGCCTCCAGTAACTTTATTGTTATACGTTTTTTCCACAATTTTTGCATCATTTACATATACTGTTGCTTTCAATGGCTCGGTAACGACTTTTACATGATAATCGGTATTTGCCGCATAGGATAATGTTCCGGCAACTCCCCCGTTATTGCTCCAGTAATCCTCAGATAAGCGAACCTGTTGTTCTGCAAACCACATCCCAAACCATTGACCGCTGTCAAATCCGGAAGATTTCCGAATCGGCAGTCTGATTTGCCCAGTGCTGACATCGCTGAAATTAATCGTAAACTCGTAAACATACGTTTTGTCCTGATCCAAAGTGATACCGGTATAAGTCGGAAAATGGTCACCTGCGCCCGCTGTGTCACTTACCGTAATCGTATTGGTATCTTCATCCACCGGATAGGTTGCAGTGTCCACCTTGTCTGCAAGGGTTTCCAACAGATTGGTACTGCCTGCAGAAAAAACACTGAAAATGCTAAAAGTTCCGACAAACAATGCCATTGCTACAAGCATTGCAAGCCATTTTTGATGTTTTACTCTTGTTTGCATTCTTTTTTCCTCCTAACATAAATGATATTTAAATAAATTTGTTTGACCGATATATATACCAACAAATCCTCCTTTCCGGTTATATACCGTAGTTATCATTATTATTTAAACACCTGTATTCAGGCGTGAAAACCAAAATTACCAATTCAAAGCATCCTTAAGATATTTAACAAGCTGATCTGCTAATTGTCTATGACCATAAGCCGAAGGATGTCCATCAGATCCAAATGCACCTGCCGTGTCCTCTATCACTCCAAAAAACTGCCCTATTTTTTGATCTTTATATTGTTCTTTTCGAGTATCCACTACTCGTGACAGCAGATCAAGCGGCTTATCGGTGCCACCGCAGGTCGTACAGACAATATAAGCTTTCGGATATTTTTTTCGAATCTTAGAAACAAAATCCAAGTATGCTCTATAGTAATTACTATCGCTTACATTCATTGCATAATCATTGGTTCCCAAATTGATAATAACCACATCCGGAGGTGTTTGAGTAAACCGGTAAGTAACAGGTTCCTTATAAATCATTCGGTCAAAATATTTCGGCACCACTTCAGTCATCGACCCCGACAGGCTGATATATGCACCGTGCCCTGAAAGTGCAACATCAGTATATTCTGCGTTTAACGCCTTTGCAGTAAGTGCACCATAAGTCAAGTCTGCATTTTCTTCATTCAATCGAAATCCCGGCTCTGTTCCTTCATTTCCATATCCAGCCGAAATGGAGTCGCCGTAAATTTCAATACGTCTGTTTTTTCTTGCCGGAGCGGATGCCGCCTTGCCCGAGCCGTAATCAAACCCTTCAAATTGTATCAGAGAGCCAAATTGTGCTTCTGTACGTTTAGTTATTCTGACTGTGTGATATCCATTTTTCAAGTTTTTTGCCAATTGATACTTCTCAGTACCCTGCTGTATTTTCAAAACAAATGAGGATACATTATCAATTGACACGTTAAAATAATCAACCGTACCATATGGACCAAGTCTTATTGTACGCAGTAAAATGCCGATTTCCGTCCCCTCAAAACCTGCTGTAATAGTGCTGCCTGACCATTCGAACTGATAGACACCGGAAGACACCTCTGTAAAGCGTCCGATCAATTCAACATTATTTTCACTTTTCTGAATGACAGGTGCAGAAGAAGTCTCCTGCCGACTTGAAGATGGTGGGAGAGTTCGGGAAGAATTTGCCCGCTTGGAAGAAACAATCGTTTTATTTGAAGAAGTCATTGAAGAAGAATTTGCTTGCTCTGTCGATGCTTCATCGGATAAAGAAGATGTTTCTGTGTTACTTGCAGTAACATCGTTCATATCAGAGTTCAACTCCTCGTAAATAAAATCGGATGACGTTTGCTCGTTCTTTCCTGTGCCGTTGTCATGACACCCGCCGAAAACCAGACTGATTACAAGACTAACCGCAAGGATAATACCACATCTTTTTTTCATTTTATTCCACCTCGTCTGTCTCAAGCAAAAAAGGATACTGAAAATCTATTAGTTTGCCATACCCGATAAAGTAATACTTTTTACCAAAAGTTTTTGCCCGAAGCCAAACAGTACTAAAAGAGGGATGATAATCAAAATTGCCATTGTATTCCGGGCAATGTTCGTACCCAACATATCCGCATTTAATCCTACCCGGATATAAAAAGACTCGATCGTATTGGCAAAAACGGGTAGCTCATTAAAATAAATACTGGAATAGGTTGAATCAGTCCATTGCCAACAGAAAGAAAACAGAAATACTGTCATCATCATGGTGCGGGCATTCGGCAGCATGACTTGAAAAAAGGTACGAATGGTGCCGGCACCGTCTATGTAAGCTGCTTCTTCCAATGCCAATGGAATAGACCGAAAGAATTGTTGCAGCAAATAAATATACAGACCTTCTTTGATTCCTAATCCGGTAAATGCCAAAATCAACATCGGCCAAAAAGTATCCACCAAATTAATCGTTAAGTTTCCTATTCCGAAATAAACAAAACCAAGGTACTGTGCAATACTGATGACATGGTATGGGACCAGTATAATGACAATAACTGTCGCTGACAGAATTTTATTTCCAAAAAAACGGAATCTTGCTAATCCGTACCCGATCATCGTACATGATAGCACTTGAATAACAGCGACCCCTAGTGATAAAAGCAAAGTATTAGGGAGTGTTTGACTTAAATTTAATCCCTCCCAAGCTCTTTGCCAATAGTACAGTGAAGGGGTTCTTGCAACCAAATGCACAGTAGAATCCAATAAATCATCGGGGCTCATAAAAGCCATCATTATTTTGTAAATAAACGGCTTGATAATAATGAATGCCAATCCGAATATGACTACAAATCGAACAAAAGAAAGAAACCATTTTCCGACTGTTCCCTTTTTTAACTGATGCCGAGCCGAAACAGTGCTCATCTTGCTTCCTCCCCCTGATATCGAATCATTTTTTGCAGCAGAGCTAAAACAATCCCAATAACTACTGCAATACATCCCAGATAAATCACATACATTGCGGTACCCTGTGCATACATATTGTTCCGAAACGCCAAGCCGTTTATATATTCAACCAGTGTTCCTTGATCGTCTGCCAGAATATCAATAATCGTGTAAACAACACAGACTTTAATTTGCGCCCCTATCATCGGGAAAGTAATCTTCCAGAAAAATTCCCATTTATTGCACCCTTCGACTTCTGCTGCTTCATAAAGTGACGGAGAAATTTCCTGCATACCTGCCAGCAAAATATAAATCTGCATACCGCTGGATTTGACGATATCATAAAGTCCCGCAATCGCACCTCCAATTAATTCAATTAATTGAGAGGGCAAATTAATCTGCGTCAACAATGTAGCAATTTCAACTTTTTCTCCTGCTGACAAACCGATATCAAGCTGTCTGGATTCTTCTACAATCCCCATAATACCGGTTGTTGTCTCGACCGTTGCGATTACTCCGGTAGCCAAAATAACCGGAACGAAAAAGATGATTCTGGCAACCCCGCGACCATGAAATTTAGTATTTAAAATACTAGCGATAAACAAACTGAAAATCAAAATAACCGGTATATCGGTAATAAAACTTTTCATGCTTGAAATCAAGTAAGGGACAAAATGCGGGTCTGTATTAAAAGCTTCTTTAAAATATTTCATTCCCACACTGTTCAACGTATATCCCTCATTACTCAGAGCGATATCATTTACCGCAAAACGAAAAGTCTGAATCAAATTGGGAAGGAATACAAATGCAAGTCCTAATAATAACGGTAAGACAAAAAAGTATCCCGACAAAGCTCGCCGTTTCAATAAATGAGATTTGTTTTGCCGTTTCATACCGTTCCCTCCGTTGTACTGCCGTTTTGTAACACCACAAAGCCTTTTGCCGGAATATTTTTACCGTCAATGGTCACAGATTCCTGATTATAATTAACTATAATCTGCACTCCGTTATCGAACCGCGAACAATAAACCTGCTCTGATAATCGTTCGTGTGAAATAAATCGGCTTTCTGCAACCGCAGAGTAAACATCTTTTATATTGTTATACCGTTCCATCACCTTAGGAAGCTGTTGCTTGCTGCTAAGAGAATAATAATATTGCCCGTATTCCGTAGAGCTAAGTTGTATTTCATCACCGGTGCATAAAACAAACGAGAGTCCTGCACCATATTCCACCGCTTTCAGACTCGCCGTTTCAGGGTCAGCAGAAAGGTTGATCGGAACGCCGGAGTATGGGATATATCCATGAATAACCATTTGGTAAAACGGTACGCTTTCCGCACTCACGTCATATTCAGAGGATCGCATCGGTATATTGTCAATTCGAGACAAACCGGAAACCGTATATAAATTGCCGACATCCGAAAGCACGGATCTGGATGCAGCCGCTGTTTCAATGTTTTTGCGAACATATTCTGCTGTTTTCACACGGTCACTGCCGTTGGAAACGCTGTAATCTCCTGTCAGCAAAAAACCGGCTGATTGATAAGATACCCCGATATCCGTTTGGTTGGGAAGATTTTTGCTTAAACTGTTTAAAAAGTCCGAAACCACATCCGTAAAGCGAGTTGAAGCAACCAAATAACAGTTCAGCTTTCCGCCGACAAATTCTCTGGTAACTAAATCATGTGACTTTACAACAGCAATCTTTCGGCTTAAGCTTCGGGCAGAATCTGCTTTTGTCGAAAATTTGTCGAACCATCCGTCATCATACACAACCTGAAAATCAGCTTCCAAATATAAATTTCCACCGGCCAGTTGTTGTTTCAACGTCAATAGTTCATCTGTACTACCCACTTTACCGCTCAGCAAAAAGCGATTATTGATCTGATGGGTAAGACCGGAATTGCCATATCCCTGCAACCGAACCGTAGCGTCCGAAATCCCGCTCTTCTCCATTTTTTTCAAATCATCAGAGATATCTGACAATTTTGATAAAACAATTCGGTCATCATAGGGAATTCCTAAGAAAGAAGCATCCTCCACCGCAATTCCCCAATAATTTAAAAGCAATCCGGAGGAAGTATCTCTTTTAACAAGCAGATTGTTTTCTTCAAGATGCTGACGATAATATGCCGCCATGCCACTGTATCCAACTTTTTCACCGGATAGACATACATACCGCACCTTTGGACTTTCCGCAAGCCGTTGCTTACTGTACAAATTAAACGATAGAATATCGCGATCTGCTCCGATGTCGGTTGCATCCATCTCTCTGACATGAAAAGCCGCATAAATATGATTCTGCGGGCTGGACTCAGAAACAGTTTCAGCAAAAATTTCAGCCGCTTCCTCTGCGTCTTCGATCATGGCAAACATACCATGACTGCCAAAAGAAGCGCCGAACACCGGCAAACACACCTGCTGTTCCAAATTAGAAAGCACCTGTTTGTCTTTCGTTATGTCAGCTCCGTAAACTCTTTGCTCATAAGCAGTTCCGCCTTGATTTAAAGATATCAGAGCACCGCTGCCGTCAGGAACGAAAAAGTATCCGTTTCCTTCCGACCCGGTAGATCCGAAATACTCTAAAAAGGCAATTTGCTGGAGAGTAAATTGCTCAGAGGTCTCGGTGACTTTGTCCATTAAAATACGGGCGCTGAACCCGTCTGCTTCCAAAGAATATTCAACCGGAATCACGAATCCTGCTTCATCAGATTGTCCTTCGGATATATTTAAAGTTGCCAGTTCTTGCTGATATTGGTCCTGTGTATATCCATACAACTGCATATACTCATCAATTTCAATCAGATTTAAATCATCAACCGTATCCTTAATGATATAAAGTGCCTGTGTTGCCAATATCGGATACCGTTCTTTCATTGCCTGATAATCTTCGCCGGTATCCCCCGGTGTATATAAATCGTAATATCTTTTTAAGCGGCGTATTTGACTGCTGCTAAAGCAATCTGCCGTACAAAGCTTATTTTCAAAAAAATCCTGAGTAAAAACCTTGGGCGCCAATAATCTGCCGGTATTATTTCCCAATGTATAATAGACGCGCAGCGTGTTGTCGTTCTTCTTCACCGTTACCATTTCATGACTGACGCTGTCTTTATCCGAGGTCATATATAAACGATTACTGTCCGAATCATAATAAATTGCGGTTATTTCAGACGCCATCCGTCCTTGAACTTCCTCTGATATTCCCGCATCTACCGATTCCGGTACAGAACGGTATACCACTCCGGATTTTCGTTCCGTTACGGTAAAATGTGTAGTTGAAACATCAAAGTCTAAAGCGATTTGATTGTTTTCTAAACGCACGCTCCCAGATTCCACTACTTCCCAATCATCATCGTTTCCGGTTTGATAAGAGGCAATCTGATCCTCGAAAAGCTCTGTATCCGATCCGGAGCAAGCGGAAAGCAATATACCGGTCAACAATATCAACGCCAACAGTAAACAGCAATTTTGCTTTCTGGTCATCATGAAAATCTCCTTAATTAATACATACGGTATGAAATTTCTCGGTATATATCTTTAATAAAGATGACAGCATCTTGAATCACATTAATAAAAAGCAATCCGATAAACAAGATTAAACAAATACCGATTATAGTACAAACCAATGTCACAAACCCTTTAGATAAGCTGTAATCATGAGTCGTAATCATACCAAAAAACAACAACGCCAACACCCATATCCAGCAGATGACATCCAAAAACTGATAAAACATTGCTTCTTCTGCCGTCAGAACTTGTGAGAGAACAAAAAGCGGCACTGCCAAAAAGACATATGGTTTCAAGGCATAACAAGTGGCAATAAAGACATCCTTTAAACTTCCTTCTCCGTCCATCAATGTGGTAAAACACCAGTTAGACACTACATAAAATCCCAGCGGAAGCAAAATGGTCAAACATTCAAATAAAACATTTACTTCACTGCTGACGATATCAGTTACGATATATCCGGAAAATTGTGCCCGAATTGCGTACAATATCGTAAACAATCCTAAAATTGTCAATGCAACCGCCATGTTTCCTTTACCGGCACGTTTAATATCCCAAAAGCCATCAAATGGGTGAAAAGAAGTATAAGTACTGTATTTATATTTTTTGTAAAAATCACTGTCCCATATTTTCTGAAAAAACGGAATCTTCTTTAATAATTTCGGTATAAAGATTATCAGACCAACAACGACGGCTGCAATGATAAAAATGAATATAAAATATTTGCGTACGATTTCGTCTCTTTGCTTTTTAAAAGCATCCTCATATGTATCTCTGTCTCGAATCGATTTTGCCCGCGCCATCGCAGCTTGGTAATTACCTGCTTCTATTTCGGCTTCCGCCCGACCTTACTCTGAAAGCGGATAATGAGCGCACTGCACAGAAATCTTTTTCCAATATTCATTCGCTTCGCTGTATTTTCCCTGCTTTTGCAGTTTCACTGCCTCAATCACATTTTCACCGAATGAAGTTGGCTCAAAAATTGTAATCGAATTTTTATTTCCGTCCAGAACGTACAACCGATCGTTCACTAATTCAATTGCACTTGCAGTATAAAAACAACCTTTTTGTATTGCATTTGAGCCAAACGTAAATAACTGACCAGCCTCATCGGAATGCACATAAATTTTTCCTTGTTTGGAATCCAGCAGATAGAAAATGTTTTGATCCTCCGCAACATCCACCAGATACGGTCTTTGACCGTCAGCATACCGCGTATCACCAATTTCTTGAACTTTCACATCTGATACATTGCTTCCTTGATGATTCAGCTTTGCAAACAACCTGTTTTCAGAGTTTTTGGATACCGCATAAACAAATCCGTCATCATCTACACTTAAAGCATCATATTCGGTGGGAACATATTTTTCAAGCTGCGCCAATTGTTCTTTGGTCGCAAACTTTCGCCAAATCAAATCAAAGAAGTTCGGTACAACTGACGGTGCTCCTAAAAAGGTGGCAAAATTTCCGTTTTCGTCTAACTCTACTAATCCCTGATTTACACCTTCTGCAATAACAAAAAGATGATTAGCGGCAGTAACGCCTATTTTTAGAGGTTTGTATTGGTAACTATCACCCAAAACCGTAATTTCAGGCTGTAAAAGTTCTTTTTTTAACAGCAGAGTCTTTCTGTCAAAAGCCAATATTCTTGCGTTCTCAGAATCTGCTACATACAAAGTGGTATCATTGATGCAGATTCCTATCGGGCGATTAAAAGAATCCGAAATACCGTCGTTGTCAAAGCTCTGTAATACAGTTGCTTTTGAAAAAGCAGCGTCGGTGATGATAATCCGGTTGTTGCCCGTATCGCTTATATATAACTGGTTGTTCCCATCATAAGCAATATCGGAAAGCTCGGAAAATGCATTCAGCTGCAAATCTGTGCTAGTAACCACTCTGGTGTCGGTGTAAGGGGCTGGTACCAAAAGTGGTTCATCTTCTGCGCTATATGTATAGGATTCATAAGTAAGATCTGAAAAAACAGGACCGATTGCTGCTGCCGCTGATGTAAGCAGACAAACACAAAATACAATACTGAAAAGTTTTTTCCACATATCAGTGGCTCCTTTTCCGCCGTAGCATGGTAATTTATAGAAACAAATACATTGTTTTCTTACGGCACAAACAATGTTTCAGACAATTTCACAAAGACAGCCGCTTAATCTTTTAAGCCGGATGATGCCATAGTATCAATAATATTATTTTGACTGAAAATAAAAATTAAAATCGGTACAATCATCATAAATACAGTTACTGCGGCGCCAACACCGGCTCGTGCGATTCCGCCGCTGATGATCTGATTGAGCGCATATGGAAGGGTTTTTAATTCTTCTTTGTAGATAAAGCGATTTGAGCCGATTGCCCATAAGCTTTGTACCGATAAAAGAATCAGCGTTAGCCATGCGGATTTTACATTCGGCATAACGATCTTCCAAAAAGTATACCATTGAGAAGCGCCGTCAATTCGTGCAGCCTCCAGCAAAGAGTCGGGGATCTGTTCCATAAACTGCTTCATTAAATAAAGTCCCAAAGAAGATGCAAATGCCGGCACAATTAACGCCCAAGGCGTATCAACCCATCCTATTTTTGCCATTGTAATATAGTTTGGAATCGAAGTAACAGAAGCGTTAAACATCAAAGAAAAAACGATAATGTTAAAAATCAAATTTTTTCCGGGAAACTTTTTCTTCGCCAGCGGAAACGCAGCCATAGAAGCCAGTATAATATGTCCGGCAGTCCCTACCGTTGTAATAAACACAGAATTAAAGGCATATCGAAAAAACGGAACCCATGAATCTTCCATAATCGTAAACATATCTTTGAAATTCTGCATAGTCGGAATGCTGGGCAACAGTTTCGGCGGATATACCCACAATTCGTCCAGCGGTTTAAATGCATTCCCGATAATAACCAACATGGGAAATGCCATAAAAACTGCAAAAGTAAGCAGAATCAGAAACATGATTATCGTTCCTGCTTTAGAACGGTTTACCCGCTTACTTCTGTTAAGCGACTTAAAACTTTTTAGCATTGATAACCTTAGCCCTTTCCGGTTCTGTTTTTACCATTCACAAGCGGTAAGAACCATAGTACCCATATCATTCAGACACGGAGTCCACGACATCGATAAACGAAAAACATTCAGCTAATCGCCGATTTTTCTCAAAACTTTCTGAACCAACTGGTTGGCGCCAATCATTAACAAGAACAGAATGACTGCAATTGCACAAGCATATCCCATTTCAAATCGTATGTTTCCGTAATCTTGTAAATGATGTACTAAGGTATGTAAAGCGTAATTGGTACTCGGATACCCAAAAACACCGGTAATCACATCACCCATACCGAAGGAACCGGTGATGCTCATTACAGCACCGAACATCAACTGCGGTTTCATTTCCGGAAGAGTAATATACCATAGCTCCTGATACCGGTTTTTAATACCGTCCACCGCAGCCGCTTCATATAATCTCGTATCAATATTTTTAAATCCCGCAATAAAGGATAAGAAACCTGCTCCAAAGCTCATCCACAATGTAATGACGATTGCGGCAGCCATCATATAATCGCTGTCTGTCAGCCATTGAATCGGAGAATAAATAATCCCGAGATTTAACAAAATTCCATTTAAGTATCCATAAGAATCTCCGCTGAAAATAATCTGCCAAATCATATATGCTCCGCCGCTGATCACAGGTGCATAGAATAGCAGCGTCAAGAAGGAACGCAATTTCGGTCCGAACTCATTCACAAGCCATGCCAACCCGATGCTCAGAAAAAAACCTACCGGGCCGGTAATCAATGCTAAAAACAATGTGTTTTTTAATGCCAGCAAGAAAATTTCATCATCCAGTAGCAGTTGGATATAATTTGATACATCCACCCATTTCGGCATTTCCAATACGTTAAAATAAGTAAAAGATAATCCGACCGAAATAAACACCGGTAAAACTGTAAATACTACAAAAATCAAAAGATATGGCAACAAAAAAAGATAATCTTCCAGATATCGGCTGAAGCGGATTTTTTTCTTCAGTCCCGCTGATTTAGGCTGACTCATAAGAAGCCTCCGTTTTTCTTTCTCATCTGTATCTGAACAGGGGCTGATTAAATCCGCCTCTATAACAGGCTGTGATTTAACCAGCACGATTCTAATTCAAACTAAATTCTTTCTGCTTTTTCGCCAACTCTTTATCGATGTTGGCGGCAGCTTCTTTCAAAGCCTTTCGTACATTTTCTCCCTCATAAACGATACTGCGAAAAGCAAAATCATAATGCCGAGAAGTATAATAGCCTCCGGGAGCTTCCGGAAATGCTTTTAACTGTTCCTGTTGGGCTTTTAGCTGCTGTTTTATGTCAAAATCCCATGCCACGCTGTCTATTGCTTCCAAATTGGCGGAATTGTATCTCGCAGCCGAACCGACTACACTTTCCAGATCACGTCCGAACGTTGACTGTGTTTCGGCTGAAGTCCACCATTTCAAAAATTCCCATCCTGCCTCCTGATTGTCTGCCGATGCCATCAGTGCGGCGCCCGTTACAATAGAAGGGGTAGCGCACGAAATGGTTCCGTCCTTTTGTTCGGTGCCGGGAACCGGCATCATTCCCCATAAGCCCTTAATCTCCGGTGCAAATACTGTCAGCTGATTATAAGATAAATAGTCCACAATCGCAATCGGCATTTCTCCGCTTCGAAAACGGTTTGCAAAATCAAAGGCAAGCTGTAAACCATACTGCGTATAAAGTGCCTGATAGGTTTGCATTGCCTGAACTGCTTCTGCACTGCCAAGTCCGGAAGTTGTCAAATCAGAGTTATAGAGCGAGCCGCCCAGTTGATAAAAAAACATTAAATAGCTGTTTATATTCATTTGCACGCCTATATTTAAAGCTTTTTTTTGCAAAACAGGTAATACTTTTTTCAGCAAAGAGGACCATGTCCTAATATCTACTGTTGAAATATTCAACTCTTCCAGGATGTCTTTCCGATAAAACATCATATAGTAGCTCTGCGTTTCCGGAAGCGCATAAAATCCGTCTTTAAATTGAAAGGGAATATTTGCTTCCTGAGAAAAACGATTCTGAACTTCACTGTAATCAGAAAATGCAGAGAGGTCCGTTAAAGCATTTCGCAAAGCCAAGTTAACCGGATCACTTTGTATCATACCCAAAGAAACATCAGGACCGGTATTTGCCAATAAAGCCGGCAACAAAGAATCAGCAGACACCAACTCCAAAGACACGCCAATGCCCTTTTCCGGAGTAAAGCGGTCATTAATCAGCTGTTTTAAAATCTGAGCCTGATCTCTGCCCGTTGTCATCCAAACGGTAATGGACTCGTCGGTCTCGGAATCAATTGTTCCCACAGCGGAGTAATCGCTGAAGAAAGAGTAAACAAACTGCATGAAATAATGTTTCATTGAAGCCAAAAATCCGGCTTCTCCCTTGGGCAACGTCATACCAGGCGCACCAATATAAATTTTGTCAAGGGTCAAAGGCTGCTCTGACATGGTGTTCCGCCATGTTCCCAAAGACGATATTGCGCTTTGATATGTTGTTAATCGTTTCGCAATCTCTGCGGGTTTCTCCGTCATATAAAACAACTGTGTGTAAATTCTCTTAATGGCGTCAGTTCCCTGATTCCCCGAAAAATTCAAATCACGGATTCCTTGTTCCAATGCTTTCATCTCATCAATCAGTGTCAGCATTTCTTCCAATGTTTCCGGAATCAGCAATTCAAATTGATAATCACGGTAAATATCCGGTTCCGTTCCGGTTATTGTGATAATTTTTCGATAAATACGATTGAGTTTCTCAAAACAATCGTCTGTTTCATTTAAAATCTCCTGATATTGTCCAAGTGCTGCTCTTAATCTGAGTGTATGGGTTCCCTTTTCCAAATAAAACTGATAAGCTTCTCCGTTCCGGTCAGACAGTGCCTCAGTTTGCCAGTCACTGGCATAAGGAAACGTAATATTTTCTGCTTCTGCGAACGGAATTTCTCCGTCAATATATAATTCACGAATACTCACAGCATCGCTTTTTTTATTCTGTTTAAAATGGAATGCAATTTCATAAAGACCGGTTTCTGTCACCTCAAATGACCATTCCAGCCATTGACCAACCGTTTTCCATTGCGCACCGCCCACGGTGTTATATAAAATTTTGCTCGCACTGTATGGTGAAACAGTAGGAGAACTTCTGTCTGCCAACGGATACATACTTTGATCAGATTTGACAGCATTGGATTCCGCCTCAAATGAAATTGTTTTCACACTGTTTGAAACCGCTTGGTAAGAAAGCTTCTTATATTCTTCCTTTTTTTGTTGATAATCCATTACGGATTGATAGGAGAAAAAGGTAACAGAGCGCAGCAGCATAGGCTCGCGCAGGGAAGACAGCGTCAGTGCATGTTCTCCGGCAGTGAGATAATATTTTAGTGGGCCGGACACTGCCCCCGAAGAATCCATTGCAGATTTAATCATCCAAGTCGGTTGTTCTTCCTGTCTGGAGCGAATCTGATTCTGATTGCGATCATACAATGTTGTATCGGAATTGATCCATCGGCGTTCAAAGGACACAGCGGAGGATTCGGAAAAGGGTAGCTGACCATCAATTAAAATATCCTGCAATATCGTATTGCCGCTTCCGGAAATTGGATAATACAAAAATTGAAGCGTATAATAACCGTCCTTTTCGACCGAAAATGGATAAGTCACCTTACCTCCTTCCGGCAAAAGCACAGATTCTCCGGATTGACCCTCAAAATTTGTATATCGCTCTCGTTGTGTTTGATCATCTGAAAAAGAAACGGCATCAATAACAATAATGGATTGTTCCGCTGCTTCTTCTGCATGATGCTGTGAACAATATTCGGCATAATCCGGCGTTTTGTCAGTGCCGGCAGACTCGGAAACCGCCGACGTATCCCTCTCAGCTATCTTCGCGGCAAACATTTTTGTTGGCCCTATACAAGAAACAATAATTACAATCGCCAGCAAAGCAGCCCCTAGGCGTTTTATCCGCGGATTATAACATGGCACCATATAGCACTCTCCTGTTCTGAACTATTGCCAAGTCACAGTTTGCGTCGGAACGGATGCAAACTGATGTTGTTTCAATACGTGATACGATCATCTTTACTCTGTTATAATTTCTGCAAAAGCCACTGCTCCCGCATGAATCGTAAAGGTTTCTCCGACAGAACTTTCTGTCTTTGAAATACAATAACGTTCTCTGTTCGGAACAATCTGAAAAAGGCGGATCGCAGATGATTGAGAAAACAAGTCCGACTCAAACCGAACCGTACAGTCATCCTGCAGATTGTGGGCAACCAAGATTGCTCCTATTCTATTTTGATCTATTTTTCCCGC
>OLIT01001698.1_pt1 | contig 18218 bp, 9 predicted proteins | sample 1601341 | NCBI WGS metagenome assembly OLIT01 (sample SAMEA2452121, study PRJEB22498) | human gut metagenome | biome: human feces; feature: human gut; material: feces | place: Australia | collected 2012
ATATTTTCGCGGCATTATATCCGATATCGTAATAATTTTGTTCCACTGTTGTGATCGGAATTGGGTTATCAATGGAAGCAGCCAGATTATCAAAACCGGAAAGTGCGATATCGGTCGGTACATGAATACCACGGTTATTCAACGCATTATACAAATCTACGGCAGTAAGGTCGTTAACACCGAACAAAGCGTCCGGCGGATCCGGTAAAGAAAAGAAATAATCCAAAATTCGTGGGATTGCTTCGTTGAGATCTTTTCGGGTGTTGACGGTGCTTTCTATTCGGATATATTTTTCATCTACCGGGAGACCTGCACTTTCCAAGGCAAAACGGTATCCTGTAATTCTGTCTTTAGCGGAGGGGGCGGAGATGACCGATCCGGAAACTACACCGATTCGGCGATATCCTTGCTGGATCAAATGCTCGGTGATAAGGTATCCGCCCAGCACATTGTTGGAACAGACTAAATTGCCGGTTAATCCGTTTGGAATTAAATCGACGAAAACCAGATTAATATTCTGCCGAATCAAATTAAAATAAAAACAGTTGTTAATATCACTTTGAAAGGGCAAAATAATCATTGATTTAATTCCCTTGTCGATCAATGATTGGATAATGTCATTTTCTTTTGACAAATCTCCGTTGGGCGAATGTACTGTAACATAACAGGACTTGGTTTTGAGATAATCTTCAGCGCCGTTTATGATTTCTAAACAACGAGTCGTCGGATTATTATCACTGATGATGAAAGGGATAAAAGGAAGCGACATCTGTGCGTTGTCACCAGCTGGGTTGTTGCCTACAAAAGTACCTCCGCCCTGGATTCGATATATCCAGCCATCTTTCCGTAATTCTTCCAGTGCATTTTGGACAGTGATCCGGCTTACAGCAAACTGATCACACAGTTGCTTTTCGGTCGGAAGACGATCTCCTTGATTTAGTTTTTGACTTTTAATCATATCTAAAATATATGATTGAACTAGAGAACGTTTTGATTCTACCATTGTGCCCACTTTTATCAGTCCTTTCACGGTGCTGTTCGTACACCAAAACAAATGGGACGGTTTATTAATTATCTTTATTATATAGGATGTTTTGGGAAAAGTAAATATGTTTATAACAAATTTTGTCATATGCATAATTTTGACTCAAAATGATTGTGGAAATAGCATATCATATATAGGACGAATAATCTAAATTGAAATAAATAAAATAAACAAAAAACAATTATTGTTTCATTTTTTTTGACAAATAGTTCAAAAAATATTGACATATTTAAAAATAGGTGTTATTATTAAGAAAACAAAGCGTTAAAAATTTGTAATAATACAAATTATAAAAAACAAGAAAATTGTACTACAAAGTGTCTTAAATAGGGGACAGTGCTTACTGATCATCCGAAAAAACATTTGTCATCATTCCGATTTGGCAAAAGACAGAAATATTTTATTTGAGTAATGGGATAAAGCTGGAGGTGCTGCGTCTATGCGGCGTATTTTATTGGCAACGAAACTGAAGAAAAGAAGACGGCAGACAGTGGCTGTGTTTCTGACTCTATCCATTTTATTTTTACAGGTTATTATGCCGGTTGGGGCAGAACCGACGGATACGGCGCAAAACCAACAATTTTCATCAAGCGATACAAAAATTTCCGGAGAAGAAAGCTATAAAGAATATCAAAGCCGATTGGGCGACCAGGCTGCGGGCACGCAGGAGATTGCTGTTGATTTGATGTCTTATATTGATTCGTCCGGAGAAGTGAAAAAACGCACCGATATTCCCGAACAAACAGGTGAGGTGCTTTTTACCGGAGAAGAGTCTTCTGTGACTTGGAAAATCCAGATTCCGGAAACAGGACGGTATCAGCTCCGGGTTACATATTATACTATCGAGGGCAAAGGAAGCGATATCGGGCGCTCTGTGAAAATAGATGGAAAATCTCCTTTCCAGGAATCAGCAGATCTTGCTTTCGGACGAGTGTGGGAAGATAACGGAGAAGTAAAAACCGATTATCAGGGAAACGAAATCCGACCGAATGCCCGAGAAGTTCATACATGGCAAACAATGCTCGTAAAAGATGCAAGCGGCTACTATAATGATGCTTTTTGGTATTACCTTTCAGCAGGAGAGCATACGTTGACAATGACATCTACCCGGGAACCTATGGTTTTGGGAACGGTTGCATTTGTTCCGCCGCAAACCTTGAAAAGTTATGCGGAATACCAACAACAGTATGCCGGCAAACAAAGTGCATTAGCTGATTGTGAAAAAATTCAAGCGGAAAATATGGCATATCGATCCGCAAAAAGTATCTATCCAACTGCAAGCAAATCTTCTGCCGCAATGGAACCTGTTTCGACGGGTGCAGAAAAATTAAATCTAATTGATGGTTCCAAGTTTAAACTGCCGGAACAATGGATCAGCTGGAATGTAGAGGTTGAACAAGACGGATTTTATCAGATTGCGGTGCGATACCGCCAGTCGGACAGAGACGGAGCTTATTGTAGCCGACGCTTGTTTATAGACGGAGAACAACCTTTTGCAGAGGCAGCTCAGCTGCAATTTAACTATTCCGGTCAATGGGATGTTTGTTGGCTTGGTGACGGAAACAATAATCCTTATCAGTTTTATCTGACTGCCGGCACACATGAATTAAAGCTGCAGGTTACCATCGGAAAAATGGCAGAATTGGTCAGTGAAGTAGGGGATATCCTAACGGAACTGAATACCTGTTATCGCTCTATTTATGTTATTACCGGATCCGAAGCTGATCAATACCGTGATTATCATTTTACTGAATTAATTCCGGATACGCTCAAAGAGATGGAAGCGCTGAATGAACGGTTAAAAACGGTGCTGCGCGCATTGCAGGATGAAATGGGAGAGAAAGGCTCTTTTACCACTGCTTTTGATAATTTAATTTTTGATATTTCTGCTATGGTTGGAAAACCGCGTGATATTGCATCAAAACTGGAAACCTTTAAATCAGACCTTGGCTCTTTAGGAGAATGGCAGCAAGGCGCGATTAATCAGCCAGTGTCGTTTGACTGGATTTGGGTAAAGAGTCCGCAGTCGCAGCTGCCAAAAGCAAATAAAGGATTTTTCTCAACAGTTGCATATCAATGTATGTTGTTTGCCAATTCTTTTGTAATGGATTATTCCGCTATCGGAAAGATGTCAGCGGATGCCGATGAACATGCAATTAAAGTATGGGTGACTTCCGGACGGGATCAGTCCAAAATTATTCGGCGGATGATCGATCAGGATTTTACTCCTACCCAAAATATAACAGTAGATCTTCAGTTGGTTGCCGCAGGAACGTTGTTGCGTTCTATTCTTGCCGGAAACGGTCCGGATGTTGCTATGCAGCTTCAACCTACCGAACCAATGAATTATGCGTTGCGGGATGCGGTTGTTAATCTTCGCGATTTCTCTGATTATGACGATGTGGTTTCCCGTTTTAATTCAAATGCGCTGAAACCTTTTGAATATCTGGATGAAGTGTATGCGCTCCCTGAAACTTTTAGCTATCCGATGATGTTTTATCGGACAGACATTTTTAAGGAAATGGGATGGAGCATTCCTAAGACATGGGACGATGTGTATGAATTGATTATTCAGCTCAGTGCCTATAATATGGAATTCGGCTTGCCGTTTAATTCAAGCTCCAGCGGTGTGGCAGCCGGTACCAATACCAGCGTTTATATGATGATGCTGATGCAGCGCGATATTGAATTTTATAATGAAGATCGTACGGCGGTTAATACGATCGGAGATGCTGCATTGCAGGCGTTCAATCAATGGCTGTCCTATTATAAAGATTACGGACTGTCTGTAACCTATGATTTTTCTAACCGTTTCCGAAACGGTGAAATGCCGATCGGCATATCGGATTTTGTCAGTACATATAATCAGCTCAGCGTTTTTGCCCCTGAGATTAACGGTCAGTGGGAGTTTGTTGAGGTACCGGGGACATTAAAAGCCGATGGTAGTGTTGATCATACAACCATCGCTGCTGGGACAGGGATATCTATTTTATCAGCGACGAAGGACAAAAACGCCTGTTGGGAATTTCTGAAGTGGTGGACGGATGCGGATGCACAGGTAAACTACGGTACTGATCTGGAGAGCATTCTGGGAGCCGCAGCGAGATATGCTTCCGCTAATATTGAAGCAGTTGCGCGGACTCCGTGGCCGGTTTCAGAATACCGAAATATTATGAAACAGTGGGAATCAGCTGATTGTTTGCCGCAGGCACCGGGCGGATACATTGTATCGCGTTACATCGGGTTTGCAGCGCGGGAAGTTATCAATCAATCGGCAAATCCGGGACAGACCATGATTCACTATACGAAATTAATAAATGAAGAACTGGAACGGAAGAAGAAAGAGTTCTTTTTTAACGATTGATCTTTAACCCAAAAAAGGTTGTATGAATCAGGATAGGAGATAGGCTTTCATGAAGAGAAGGACAAGAGCTTCGGCAGCCGAGCGGAAACGACCGGTTTGGAAGAGGTTGTGGGACGGCAGGGTTTCTTATGCTTTTTGCATGCCCTATATGATTTTGTTTTTTTTGTTTACCGTGTTACCGGTACTGATGTCGGTTGTACTGAGCTTTACTTATTTTAATATGATGCAGTTTCCGACGTTTGTTTTTATGGACAATTATATTCGGTTGTTCATGAATGATGATATCTTTTTGATTGCTCTGCGCAATACGCTGATATTGGCTGTTATCACAGGTCCGGTTGGTTATATGCTGTGTTTCGTGTTTGCGTGGTTTATCAATGAGCTTTCGCCAAAGGTCAGAGTATTGCTTACCCTTTGTTTTTATGCGCCTTCTATCTCAGGAAACGCTTATTTGATATGGACTTTGTTATTCAGCAGCGACCGCTACGGCATGATCAACGGTCTTTTGATGAATTTAGGTGTGATCGATTCACCGATTCAGTGGTTTCAGGACACCAAATATATGATTGGCTTGTGTATTGCGGTATTGTTGTGGATGAGTATCGGAACCAGCTTTTTGGTCTTTATCGCAGGTTTTCAAGGGATAGACCGCTCGCTTTATGAGGCAGGAATGGTGGACGGTGTTAAAAATCGTATCATGGAACTATGGTATATTACATTGCCGCAGATGAAGCCGCAGTTGATGTTCGGTGCGATTATGAGCATTACCGGTGCGTTCGGTGTAGGTCCGACCATTACCGGATTGGTAGGCTTTCCCAGTACAGATTATGCAGTACATACGCTGATGCATCACTTAGAAGATTACGGTATGGAACGTTTTGAAATGGGATATGCTTCTACGATAGCTGTATTCCTGTTTATACTGATGTTTGCAACGAACAAACTGGTTGGAAAACTTTTGTCGAAACTGGGAAAATAGACAGTTGCGGCAAGAACAGTGTATGAAAGAAAGGCATGTGGTTTTTACATATGAGTAAGCGTTCCGGCGTCCGGTGGAATCGTTCCGTGGGCGGAAATATTTGTGTATTTGCCTTTATCGGGATATTTGCGTTCCTGATGGTATTGCCGTTGGTATATGCCATCACCAGTTCGCTTAAGCCGCTCAACGAAATGTGGTATTTCCCGCCTCGTTTTTGGGTAGCAAATCCGACGATAAAGAACTATAAGGACCTATTGTATTTGCTCAATGATTCATGGGTTCCTTTTACCAGATATTTGTTTAATACACTTTTTGTTTCTTTAGTGGGAACTTTCGGGCATGTTGTGCTGGCGTCCATGTGTGCCTATGTGTTCACAAAACATCAGTTTATCGGCAGAAATTTCATGTTTAACATGGTTGTGCTTTCCTTGATGTTCAGTACGGCAGTTACCGGCATTCCGAGTTATATTATTATGTCGGGGCTACATTTAACCGATACTTATTGGGCATTGATTTTGCCTGCATTTTCCTCATCATTGGGACTTTATTTGATGAAGCAGTTTATGTCCTCTAATGTTCCCGATGCGATTATCGAAGCAGCAAGGATTGACGGTTCGGGAGAATTTCGTCTGTTTTGGAGAATTGTTATGCCGATGGTGAAACCTGCTTGGTTAACATTAATCGTGTTTTCTTTTCAGAACCTTTGGAATGCCAGCGGCGGTATTTATATTCAAAGTGAAGACATTAAATCTTTAAGCTATGCGATCAGCCAGATTGTATCAGGCGGTATTGCTCGTGCAGGTGCATCTGCTGCATCTATCGTGATCATGATGCTGTTGCCGATTTTGGTGTTCTTTTTCACACAAAGTAATATTGTTGAGACGATGTCATCGTCCGGTATTAAAGAATAGGGAGGCAGAGGCAGGCATGAACATATTTGCGAACAAAATTGCGCGCCGGCTTTTTACTCTCGCGGCGGTGATCTGTACAATCGGTACAGGGCTGAGCGTTTCGGCACAGACCACGGAATATTCCTATGTTCCGTATGATTCTTATATTTATGATTATAACGGCTATCAAGTGTCGACACCGCACGCTTATCTGCCTGAAAACATGCTGGACGGAGCGGATATCGGTGCAGGAGCGCTAAGCTTTCCTTCCGATATTGAATGTGGAAAAGAAGGTTCTCTTTATCTGTCCGATACCGGGAACAACAGAATTTTGAGGCTGGACAGCAACAAGAAACTGCAACAGATCATTGATAAAATAGAAGCTCCATCCGGAATAAACAGTTTTAAAAGTCCGGAAGGACTGTTTGTCAGTGAAGACTATCTTTATGTTGCAGATACCGGAAATGCCCGGGTGTTAAAGCTGACGCTGGACGGAAAATTTGTACAGGAAATCGGTGCACCGCAGACAACTTTACTCGGAGACGAATTTTTGTATGAACCCAAGGCATTGATCGCCGATTCCATCGGAAATCTTTTCGTGGTGGCAAAAGGAGTTAACATGGGTTTGCTGCGATTTGATGTTAACGGGAATTTTGTTTCCTTTTTTGCCGCACAGGATGCCACTTACTCGTTGATTGATTATCTATGGAAACCGTTTATGACTGAGGCACAGTTGGAACGTATGGAGGATTTTGTTCCAACCGAGTATAACAATGTGACGATTGATCAGGACGGTTTTTTATACGTAACAACCAATGATTTGGATTTGGAAAAGTTTTTGACGGCAATGACCAGCTGTGACGGTTCGGCGGCACCGGTAAAGAAAGTAAATCCCATGGGTGATGACGTTCTGGTTCGGAATGGATATTTTGCTCCGGTTGGGGATATCCAGTTTGGTCTGGATGAAAACGGAAATGATGCTATTTCCATTATCACAGATGTGACAGTGGGAGAAAACGGCATTTACACGATATTGGATACAAGAGAAAACAGATTGTTCACTTATTCGGCCAACGGCGAACTTCTTTATGCTTTCAGCGGAAAAGGGAATCAGATCGGAAACACCAATTCTCCGGTAGCAGTTACTTATCAGGGAACTGATTTGCTGGTGTTGGATAAGCTCAACGGAAGTTTGACTGTTTTTCAGCAGACAGAATACGGTGCTTTGATTTCCAAAGTACTGGATATGTACGGAAAGTTTCAATATGAAGAAAGCGTAGAGGTATGGCAGCAGGTTTTATCGCTTAATGCCAACTTTGATATTGCATATGACGGCATCGGATCCTCTTATCTGAGTATGGGGAATTATGAGAAGTCTATGGAATATTTTAGTTATTCTAACAATAAAGACGCCTATTCCGACGCATATAAAGAATCCCGCAATCAATTTCTGCGGCAGTATATCCTTGTTATTGTATTGATCATCGCTGTTTTATTGTTCGGTCTGATTAAACTGATGCAATGGATCGGAAAAAGAAATCGAGATGAAAAGTATCGGGAAAAACGCGATAAATTCAGCGGTCACTTACTCTATGGTTTTTATGTGTTAATGCATCCTTTTGATGGTTTTTACGATTTAAAACATGAGAAAAGAGGAAGCCTCGGAGCCGCAACTTTTTGGCTGATGGCGGGCGTATCCGGTGTTGTACTGAGTAAAGTATTTACCAGCTATTTGTTTAATACAACTTATAAACAGGATGTTTCCATTCCGTGGGAATATTTGACATTGTTAATACCGCTTGGCTTATGGGTGGCATCAAACTGGTGCATTACTACGCTGGTGGATGGCGAAGGCAGATTTAAGGATATATATTTGTTTACCGGATATGCAATGCTTCCGGTTGCGCTGCTTTATTTTATTTCCATTCCGGTCAGTTACATGTTGGTGTCAGACGAGGGTATGTATCTGAATCTTTTGCAAAACATTGCTTTGATTTGGTTTGTATTCCTGATTTTCTGCGGCAACACGGTTATTCACCAGTATACCGGTGCAAAGAGCATACTGGCTATTCTGATTTCTATTTTGGGTATTGCTATCATGATTTTTGTGGCGTTGCTGTTGATTACATCATATCAGAAATTGGCGTCAGTCGTTATAGATATCGGAAAAGAGCTCAGTTATCGTTGATAGATCGGAAAGAGAGGATTTATATGTCAAATATAATTAAAAAATCCGGCTGTTTCCTGTTGACCGGACTGATGCTGTGTTCTGTATTGGCTGGCTGTGGAAAATCGGATTCCAAAAGCGGAACAAATGACACCCAAACGACGCTTTCCGCCGCTGAGGAATATATGCCTTTGTCTCAGGAAGACAATTGGGATGTCGTTGCACAAAATGCCGCTTATACGTTGCTTTTTGATAAAACAAGATGTGCGGTTCGCGTAAAAAACAATGCGGACGGTACTGTTTGGGACAGTAATCCCACTGAGGAAGAACTGTCCGGTGTTGTTTCTGAGGCGGTGCAGGACAGTTATCGTTCTCAAGTGATTCTGGAATATTATGATAATCGTGAAAAATCCACGTTGCTTGAATCTTATAAGGACGCTGTGCAGAAAGAGCAAATGGAAGTTTTTTCAGTTGACAGCGGTGTGCGCGTGGTTTACACCATGGGTGAGATTGATAAGCTGGTGCTTCCGGAAGTCATTACTTCTTCTACCATGGCAGAACTGGAAAGTAAATTGGATGCAGAAGCTTACGAACGGGTGTTGCGTTTTTATGATAAGATCGTGCTCAATGAACTGACCGAAGATCTTAGACAGGAATATGTAAAAACATACCCGTTACTGTCAAAAGAACCGCTTTACTTACTGCGGAAGGTTCATGAAAATATTCAGAAAGAGTTAAGCAAATATTTTCAGGGAATCGGTTTGACAAAAGATTGGGTTTACGCCGAATATGAAAAAATCGGTATGAGCTATACCGTTGAGCAGGATGTTTTGTTTGAGGTAACAGTGGATTATACCTTGACCGACGAGGGCTTAAAAGCAGAAATGCCGGTTTCGGCGATTAAATATGATGCTGCAAAATTTAAGCTTACTACCGCCATGCTGCTGCCTTATTTCGGAAGTGCAGGAGATGAAGACCAGGGATATATGCTTATTCCGGATGGATCGGGCGCGCTGGTTGATTTGGCAACATCAAGTGAAAAAACAACAGAGCTTCCTTTTTACGGAACAGATTTTTCAACCTATGATTACAGCCAAAATACAGATTATGGTCGTTCGGTAGTTTTGCCGGTATATGGTATGCAGAAAAACGGAAACAGCTGTTTGACGGTAGTGGAATCCGGCGCGGAAGTTGCTACACTAAACTGTCAGTCGGGAAGTACCGTTTATCCCAGAGATGCCGTTTATCCAGTTTTTACCCTACGCAGCAGACTGGAATTGACAAACATGGTCGCAGGAACTTCATCGCGGGTGGTATACGGTGATACAAGTTATAATCGTTCGCTGACAGTTTTGTTTCATGTGATGCCGGAAAAGGACAGCGGTTATGTTGAGATGGCGGCATGGCTCAGAGAAAGAATCTTTGCCGGCAGAGAAGCGATTTCTTCCGATGCGCCCTTTTATCTTGATACGGTAGGGGCAGTAAAAAGAGAAGAACGATTTCTCAGTTATAAGGTTGTGCGTTCCAGGGCATTGACTACCTTTGAACAAGCTCAGGATTTGTTGGAAAAACTGTATGAAAAAGGGGTTTCCAATATTCAACTGCGGTATCACAATTGGCAGGGTGACAGTTATGAGCAAACGGTGGGAAGTAGTAATACGCCCGCATCGGTTTTAGGCGGATCCTCCGGTTTAGAAAAATTGCAGCAGTCTCTTCGAGATGGATCGCAGATTTATTTAACCTATGACCCGTTGATGAGAAAGCAGCAATCCTTCCGTGGATTGCAGTCAGTGCTGTCGGTTAACGGAGAAATTTTACCGCTGTACGGGCAGTTGTCTTCTACTGAATTGATTTATTTAAATGTTGCGAATATCAATAAAACTTTTGATAAGCTAAAGGCTTCTTTGAAAAAACAAAATTTTTCCGGCGTATCCTTGTCCAGTATTGGCAATACGCTTTACAGCGATGCCAATGACAGTAGGTTCTGTAACCGCAGCGAGATGGCGGATGTGTTGGCTGAGCAGATGGCTTCCTTGGACGAAGCCACAAAGGTAATGGTGGATACCGGAAACAGCTATACACTGCCTTATGCTGACAGTGTTATGAATGTTCCGATGAGCCATTCTAACCGATATGTAGAGAAAGAAAGCGTACCTTTCCTGCAAATGGTACTGCATGGATATGTTTCCTATACGGGCGAAGCATTGAACATGTCGGATAATTACGAAACAGCACGCTTGCGTTCCATTGAATACGGCGGAGAAGCATTTTATATTATCAATTATGCTGCGCCGTCTTTGCTCAAAAATACCGAGTATTCTTCCATGTATTCTTCCTATTACAGCGATTGGCTGAATCGGATTGAAAAAGATTGGAAATCACGCGAACAATTAAGCGGATTGCTTCAGGGAAAGAAAATGACCGGTTATTTTTCTCCGGCGGAAGGCGTGCATGTTACTGTTTATGAAAACGGCGTATTTACCGTAGTAAACTATAATGATAAACCAGTCACTTATCAGGGAATTACAGTGCCTGCAATCGATTTTGCATGGTCACAGGAGGGGGGACAATAATACAATGAAAAAAAGCGGAAAGAAAAAGTCCCTTTGGAGTTTGCAAAGGCAGAAAAGTGTTTACGGATATTTATTTGTGGCTCCGTTTCTGATTGGCTTGATCTGTATTTTTTCCCCGATGTTAATTAAAACCATACAGTTTAGTTTTTCTAATATTAATATCGGGACAGACGGATACAAAATGGAATTTGTCGGTTGGACTCACTACAATCAGATACTGTTTGTTGATCCGTATTACATCCGGCAAATGCTGGAATCTTTGTCCAGCTTGGTAACGGATACTGCTGTCATCCTGATTTATTCTCTCTTTATGGCAACTTTGCTTTCGAGAGAGATTAAGGGCAGAGGAGTAATCCGTGCAATCATGTTTCTGCCGGTTATTATCGCTACCGGAATTATTGACCGTGCCGATAACATCAGCGCGCAGGTGCTCAGTTCCAGCGTGTTGTCCTCCGCCGGTGATGCCGCGCAGGGAATGTTCAGCTCTTTTGATATTGAAAGTCTGATCTACTCTTTGCAACTCGGTGACGGATTTGTAGATTTTATTGTCGGTGTTATCAATAATATGTATAGCATTATTACCCGATCCGGTGTCCAGATGTTGATTTTCTTGGCAGGACTGCAATCCATTTCACCGGCAATTTATGAATCCGCTACGGTTGAAGGTGCAACCTGGTGGGAGAGCTTTTGGAAAATTACATTTCCGATGATTACGCCGATGTTGATTGTTAATACAGTGTACACGGTGGTGGATTCTTTTACAGCATACAGCAACACCTTGATGAGTCGGATCTTTTCTACGATTTCAACCGGTTCTTATTCTGTGGCGTCTGCGATGTCGTTGCTTTATTTTATCGTTCTGTCCGTCATATTGATGATTATTATTTTGATAATGAACCGAATGGTATTCTATGAAAACCGGTAAAGGAGAAAAGCGCTGATATGGAGAATCGAGCAGCCAATTATTGGCGGAAAAACAGTTTGGCGATCCGCCATAAATCCGGAACAGTATTGCAGAACTTGGTTTGCTATCTGATTTTTATTGCAATCGCGTTCATGATTCTGTTTCCGTTATTTGAAAAACTTACGGTTGTTTTCCAAAGTCAGGAAGATTTGGTAGATAATACCGTTAAGTACATAGCCAAAGAACCTACTTTTTATACATTGAACACTGTCATTAAAGCAATGGATTATTGGTCTGCATTGATGCATTCTCTTTTGCTTTCTCTGGCAGTAGCATTATTGCAGGTGTTTTCCTCTTCTTTTATCTCCTACGGTTTGGCAAGATTCAAATTTGCGGGAAGAGGATTGATATTTGCTCTAATTGTTTTAACATTGATTATCCCTCCGCAAGTCATACTTAGCTCCATGTATTTGAATTTTCGGTATTTTGATTTTCTCGGAGTAATCGGGTTGATACGCGGAGACTCTTTGAACTTGATTAATACCGCCTGGCCGTTTATGCTGATGGGCATTACGGGGCTTGGTATTAAAAACGGTCTTTACATTTATATGCTCAGGCAGTTTTACCGTAATCTTCCGATAGAATTTGAGGAAGCGGCATATATTGACGGAGCCGGCATTATACGTTCGTATTTTACGATTATGCTGCCGAATGCACGGACAATTTTAGTTTCTATTTTTCTTTTCTCATTTTCTTGGCAGTTTACCGATTCGACGATTACTCCTATGTTATTTAATGATTTTTCTACGATACCGGGGATGTTGATGTCGTTGGAAACTTATCAGATGAATCAGTTAGAGCCGGCATTTCGTTCCGCTCTGCTTAGTGCAGGTTCCTTAGTGGCAATTGTGCCGTTAATTTTGTTGTTTATTGTCGGTCAAAAATTCTTCGTTCAGGGAATTGAAAGAAGCGGTATCGTCGGGTAACAGTAAAAAAAGCTTTTCATAAAATTATTTTTCATAAACCACACTAATGAAGTAAAGGAGAGTAATACTGATGAAAACTACTAAAAGATGTCTTGCATTTTTAAGTGCTGCAATCATGCTGATGACAGCGTTTGCAGGATGCGGTAATTCAACGACCACCAGTTCGTCATCCGGTTCGAATGTTTCTAATGCAAGCGGAGGAGATATTCAGACAGGTGACAACAGTGCGGGAGAGAGTATGGAGAGTACTGATTCAGCAGATAATTCCGGAGAGAACGGAAACAGTGTCGGGGGAGGAACCACTTCAACCTGAAAGACTTCGGGCGCCGCAACTTCCTCTAAAAAAACCAGCGGATCAACTTCCAGTCAAACAGTGGGTCAGACAGAAAGGATTGACATGGGCGGTTATGAGTTTGTGCTGGGTACTGCGTACTACGCAAATTACCTCAACAGCGAGGGCGTATTAGACCCGACCAATCCGTTAATGAAAGCGGTTGCACGCGTAGAGAAGGACTACAATTGTAAGGTTAAGTTCTACAAATTCGCAGATGTATCCAGTGCAGGTACTGCCGTTGTTAACGCGGTACTGGCAGGAGACAAAATCTGTGACGTTGCACAAATGCAGTTTTCTCGCTGCCGCACCGTTGCATACAGTAACGCTTGTCATGATCTGAAGACGCTGAAGGGATTAGATTTGACCACCGGAAATTTTGAAAAGGCAATTACAGATGCATTTACTTTCAATAAAAAGGTTTATGCGTGCAATATCGGTGAAAACAGTAATGTGCAGGGATTGTTCTATAATGCAGATTTGCTGAAAAAATATGCGCCTGGTTATGACGTTATGAAGATGTATAAAGAGGGCACGTGGACCGAAGCAAAATTCGAAGAAATTCTTCGTAAAATTTCAAGTACCAGCGGTCAAAAAGTTACTCCGTTGGTAGGTAGTACCGGGATTATGGCGCTTTCTGCGGCAGTGAATGCAGGCGGAACCAGTTATAAGAGCGGAAACAAAGTTACATTTGGTATCGTTACCGCCGACGGCATAAAAGCATTGAATTATGTCAAACGTCTGTATAACGACAAATTGTGGAAATATCCTGCTGACACCGCTTTTGCGACCGGCGGAGCAGTGTTTACGGACGGCGCAGTGTGGCAGACAAAATCCTATACCAGTGTTAAAAATCTGGAGTTTGTACCGTGGCCGAAAGGTGAACTCAACAAATATGTTGTTCCGGCAGCAGACGGTATCGCGTGGTGTGTTCCAAAGACAGTGAAGAAAAAAGAGTATGTAGGACTTATTTTAAATGCGCTTGCTGAGAGCACGGCAGAGATGAAAAGCAATAGAGTTCGTGAACTTGAGGATAATGGCTGGAGCGCAAACTCCATTGCGGTTTATAATTGGATGCAGAGCAATCATCAGATTGACATGACAACTGGTCCTGATATCAGCGCTTATTCCAAGAAAATTGATGATTCCGTTTTTGTGGCAAATATCCAGCCGGCAGCAGCAATGCAGAGTATCAGCGCTGCGGCACAGAAGATTTTTGATGATTACTATAAACAGTTCATCAGATAGGGCAAAAGGACAGCTTACTCCAAATCTTTTACCGGAGGAAATCCGATATTAAAAATAAGGCTGAAATCAGAAAGGAGTTAATCATGTTTAAAACGCAAACACAATTTATGAAACGCGGCATCGCAACATTTTTGTCTGCGGCGCTGACTTTATCCACTTTTGCCACCGCAGTAATCAACGGAGGATTTTTTAAAGCGTCGGCGGCTGATGCACCGACAAAGGTTTTGATAGTGGATGATTTTACCGATTCTAATGTAAAATATGCCACTAAAAATGAATCAGCAGGAACCAAATTAGAAGTCAAAGACGGTTCACTGACGATGACCTCTCAAGCACATATGGATGGTTATGGATTTGTATTTTCAGCAACCGATTTGGCTGAAGTGTCAACTGCTGGTTACGAATATTTGGAATTTGATGTATACACAGACAATCCGAATATTTTTGTGAAAAGTATGAATGCATTCGTACAATTCGGCAGAGGCAGTGTTGACCGTTCTCATGATATTCCTAATTTACAGCAATCAGCTGCGAATGCGGTTGGTGCATTAACGAAAGACGCAGTTACCACGATTAAACTGCCGTTAAGTAAATTCCAAAATCGTGCAGCAATGGGAAATGCGGCGGCGTTGTCGATCAACCCGGATAAAAATCCTGCAACGAATATCTCTTTTGATAATTATCTTTTTTATGTAAGGTATAACGGAACTTACAATCTGGGAACCGGTACACAATACACGGTTCGAGTTGATCAAGTACGTTTGACTTCCTACTCGGCGCCGGCACCGGCAAGCAAAAGTGTTGTTGTGGATGACTTTACGAATGCAGCGGAGAATTACTCTTTGCAGGATCATGGAAATCAGGGAACATTAGTAGTTTCAGACGGTTCCTTGACAATGACTAATAGTGGCATGGCATATAATAACACTAATAAATTAGGATATGGATTCCACTACAATGCGGTCAATTTGGATAACTTTACTACTACCGGATATGAATATATCGAGTTTGATATTTGGACCGATACAGAAGATCTGTATTTTAAGAGCAATGATTCACGCATTAATTTAGGCGTAGATACTGTAGATCGGACACATGATATTGGAAGTTTAGCGAACACCGCAGCTAACGCAGTGGGAAAACTAAAAGCCAATCAAGTGAATACCGTGCGGATTCCATTGAGCAAGTTTACAACGCGTACGGATACTAATGCAGCATCTAAAAATCCGGAGGCGAAAGCAGCTACCGATTTTACATTTAATCGGTATACCTTTATGGTAGGATATAGCGGTTCAAACGTTCTTGGGACAAACGCAAATGCAAAATATACTGTTCGTATTGATGAAGTACGTTTAACTGCTTATGAAAATACCAATCAAATTGCTGTGGATAAAGTGATTACAGCAATTTCAGCAATCGGTGTTGTAGAAGATCATGATTCCGATGAGTTGGTTATAGCAGCTCGTGCGCTTTATGATGAGTTGAATCCGAAAGAGAAGACATTGGTTACCAACTATGCGGAGCTAACTGCAGCGGAAACACTACTTGCAACAATTCCATATAAAACTACTGTTTTTGATCCTTATGATCCGAATAAAGCAACGTATACAAGAATTCCGAACAGTATTACCAACCAAGCACTTTCTTTTGAAAGCGGTGTGTTAGAAATAACCACTCCGTCTGATAATACCAGACAGGGATATGGATATACAACCTATTTAAGCGAATCAGTTACGATGGCTGATTATGAGTATCTGGAATTTGACATTTGGACTAATAATGCGAATATATTTGCCGATCCGCTTGATGCTCGGATTATGTTGGGTGTGTATGACGGAACGGCTGGCACCGATACGACTGACGTAGGAAAGGCACATTATCAGTACAGCTCTCTGAAATCTATTTCCAGTCAGATTAAGGCAAATGAGTGGGTACATATTAAAGTCCCTTATAGCGCATTCAGTGTTAGAGCGGAAGCGGGAGGAACAGCTCTAAAAGAAGCTACACTTAATAGATATAATTGGTTTGTTAAATATAATGGCACTAAAAACCTTGGCGAAGGCGATTTCCGTGTCAAATTGCAAAATATGGTTTTGACTTCCTATGAAAAACCGACCACCGAAGAGTGGAATCAGCAAAAAGCACAAGAAGTAGATGCGTTAATTGATGCAATCAAAACGCCGGTTACATTGGAAAGCGAAGCGTCTATTACCGCAGCACGCAGTGCTTATGAAGCACTGAAGTCGGTACAGAAAGCATTAGTTACCAAATTGAATGCTTTGACTGCGGCGGAAACGACATTAGCGGGACTTAAGAGCGATGCAGCAGTTGCGAATACGATCAAATTGATTAATGATATCGGAACACCGATTACACTGGAAAGCGGTTCAGCAATCAAGGCAGCACGTGCGGCATATACTGCGTTGACTTCAGCTGAACAGGCAAAGATTACAAACTTTGCAACTTTAACTGAAGCGGAAGCGACATGGGCAAAATTAGATGCCGAAGCAAACCCGGCTACCCAAACAATAAACATTGATCCGTTTACAGGAGATTATGTTTATACAAAGTTGGATAATAAAGTTTTTTCATATGAAGTTAAAGATGGTGTAGTGACCATGAGCTCGTGGGCAAATGATCATGAGCACGGCTTCTATCTGAAAGGAACCCTGCCCTCTGTTTACAAACTGAACAACTTTGATTACCTTGAATTCGATATTTTGACCACTGACGCAAATGTATATAAAAAGGCAAATGACTGTCGTTTCTGGCTAATGGGGGATAATGGTACAACCAATGCTTTGGGGTACAACAGCGATGCGGCTGCTACCAAAGAAGCAGTCGGTACATTAGAAGCAGGAAAATGGGTTCATGTTAAATTCCCGTTAGAGTTGATTTATAATCGTGCGGACAAGAACATTAAGGCAAATAATGCCACTGTGGATGCTTATACCATTCAGATGACATATAATGGTCAGAATAATTTGGGTGGCTCGGCAGATAACCCGGTTGTTGTTAAAATTAAAAATTTAAATTTGACTTCCTACCAGAAGGACGCTTCTTATACCGAAACGTCTAAGACAGACAGCCAGCCTGTAAAAGAAGTTGAAATTGAAGATTTTGATGATCTTGCTTATATGACTTTCGATCAGGCTTCGGAATACTATGCGAAGGATGAGTACCTGGAAATCGCAAACACTGCGGATGCTCATGACACAGGCTTTGATTTTACCATGAACTTCCCAGAGGATGTTAATATCAGCGGCTGTGATTATCTGGAGTTTGATTTTTACACAAACGATGTGGGAGTTGTGACAAGTTCTCTGGATTGTCGTATGTTCCTTGCATTCTCAGGCGTTATGGATGGGTTAAATGCCAACCAACTAATGGCAGCAAAGATGAAAGAATTAATGAACAACGTTCAGGCGAATCAGTGGACACATGTTCGGATTCCGCTTTCCGCCTTTACTTATTCTTCTGAGAACGTTGGTAAACTGGATATGGATTTAGCCACTCTGTGTAAGATCGGTATTTTCTTCCGGTTTAACGGCGCAAACAAGCTGGATGGATATACTGAGGATAATCCTGCAGTTGTTCGTTTCAAAAACCTGAAAGCAACAAAATATGAAGGAACTCCTTCCTTTATTTCTTCCAATCAGGAATTTACCGTGACCTTTAAAGCAAACGGCGATACTGTGGCTACGACGAAGGAAAAATATGGACACGGTGCT
>OLIT01001704.1_pt1 | contig 18150 bp, 15 predicted proteins | sample 1601341 | NCBI WGS metagenome assembly OLIT01 (sample SAMEA2452121, study PRJEB22498) | human gut metagenome | biome: human feces; feature: human gut; material: feces | place: Australia | collected 2012
AGGAGAATAAAATACTCCCACATGATTTTCCGGGGGGGGGGACGGTTGTGCTTTTGTTCAAACTTCATGCCAAGCAGCATATTGAGATGGAGCTGAACCTGGACGAGATGGATTTGGCTACTGCGGAAAGGGGTGCAACTTATGAGCAGATCAAGGCGTATGTGCTAGAAAAGCACGGCCTGAAGGTGTCCAGCCTGTATATCTCCCAAGTCAAGCGGAAATGTGGGCTAGATGAGAGACAGCATTATAATCTGCCCAAAAAAGAAGACGCTAAAGTACCCCGGTGCCCGCTGGAAAAGGAAGCGGCGATTATGGATGCGCTGAAGCATTTTCGGATGAGCCGAAGGAGGAACGACACTGGTAGAAATGAGACAGAGGATTAATGATGAGAGCAATGGGATGGGCTATGCGAGATTCGGAGATTATTACATTTCGGATATGTGATTTTTTTCTCAGGAAAATCATTGATATTTTCCGCCATTTGTGATAGCGTTGTTATAAATAAAAATATACTTCACATATGAGCATACCAATTAATCGGGAAGGAGATAAAAATATGGAGTACGTTAAGCCCGCTGTTATCAACCCTGTGGTTGTAAATTCGGCAAAATGCGGCGATGGCCCGTGTGGCAGGCCTTGTAGTGTGAATAAGGCCTGAATAAAAGACATAATGTCTACTAGAGGGTGCAGAGCAATCGTGCTGTACCCTCTTTTTATATCTATTAAATGTTCTTTTGAGATATAGTTTGGATCTGGGAACAAGGGAGGTAGACAAGATGTACTACAAAATCAAGAATGATGTGTTGTTTCGGAAATATCAGGGGCATGGTTATATAGCAGATAATTCAGAATACGGTTATCGTATGCTTGACGATAACCGTCGATGTCTGGGTGAGAAATATGTTTCTGCCAGTGGGGCTATCATGTTAAATATGCTGAGCAAATCGCCTCGATCAATAGATGATGTTGTCGGAGAGTTGTCGCAGATTTTCACTGGTGTTGAGTATGAAATGCTGAAACAAGATACAGCGGAGTTTTTTGACTTATTTGTAGATGAGGGTTTTCTCAGCCGTGGCGAGACGATTGATACTTGCACGGATCAATTTGTAGAGAACACTCCGAGGCCGAGAGGTGGTGATCAGATTCAAGATGGCATTATGAGGAATGACTGCACTGGTGTAGAGATAAGCCCAAACGAATTTCTTAGAAGTATTCATATTGAGATAGCTGATGCATGCAATGAGCGATGCATTCATTGTTATATTCCAAATGAACGCAAAAATAATGTGATCGATTCCTCCCTGTTTTATCGAATCATAGAAGAAGGGCGGAAGATGAATATCATTCATGTTACGCTGTCCGGCGGGGAACCTCTTCTTCACAAAGATATTTTAGGCTTCTTGAAGAAATGCAGAAAACTGGAATTATCTGTGAATGTTTTGTCGAATCTGACTTTGCTAACGGATGATATAATATCAGAAATGAAGAAAAACTCGCTCCTCTCTGTACAGGTTTCCCTTTATTCTATGGATGCTGTAGTTCATGATTCTATCACGAAGTTAAACGGGAGCTTTGAAAAAACAAAAGCCGGAATACTTCGATTGTGTGATGAAGGCATCCCGGTGCAAATTTCGTGCCCTATCATCAAACAGAATAAAGACAGCTATGGCGATGTCCTTCACTGGGGATGGGCACATAATATTGCTGTGGCAATAGAATCAGTGATCTTTGCTGCTTATGATCATTCCGGCTGTAATCTGGAGAACCGTTTGTCAATAGAAGAAGTAGACGATGTGTTGACAGTGCAAATGCAGGAGGGTTATGCTAAATCAATTCGCAAGACCGCCAAGGACAAAGAAAAGCTGACTGAGAACGATCCAATATGCTCTGTTTGTCAGTATAGCTTCTGTGTAATGGCAAGTGGAAAGGTGTTTCCCTGTGCCGGCTGGCAGAACAATGTTATCGGAGATCTGAATCATCAAACTGTTCAGGAAATTTGGGAAACTTCAGAAAAGATAAAAAAACTAAGACAAATAAAACGGTCGCAGTTCTCACAGTGTGTTGACTGTAAGGATAGAGGCTCTTGTACAGTCTGTATGATGTGGAATTCAAATGAGAATTCTGACGGAGATCAGTTTAGAATCAATGAGTACCGTTGTAATGTTGCGGCTATAACCCACAGTAAGGTTGATAGAATTTTACAAGAAACATATCCTGCAGAAGAATAGGATACCCTTGACCTTTGTAATGGAGGATATATGTCTCTGAAGATTCTTATATGGGAGTCGTGCCGATCATGGGAAAAATCATAATTAAGGATGCATACGAAAACAATTTAAAACACCTGAACTTGGAAATTCCTTTGGACGAATTTACCTGTGTGACTGGTTGTTCAGGATGCGGTAAATCCTCTCTGGTATTTGATACGATATACGCAGAGAGCCAAAGGGCCTTCCTTGAGGGAATGACCGGAAATATTTATGGACAGAAGCTGATGAACAAACCGCAGGTGGGTTCTATTGAAAATCTACGTCCAGCTCTGAATATTTCTCAAAACTACTACAATGTGAATCCCCGTTCCACTATCGGCACCACTACAGAGATATCCTACTATTTCAGATCCTTATTTGCGATTATTAATAGTGACCAGGCATCAAGTGTTTCGGAAAAATTGTTTTCGTCTAATAATCCAAAGTCTTTTTGCCCTCACTGCGCCGGCCTCGGTGTGGAAACTGTAGTATCAGAATCTCTCCTGATCCCAGACCGCGATGTTACCTTGAGAGACGGTGCGATTTTGTATTTTAAAGGCTCACCAGAAAGCAAGGAACAAAAATATTTGGAGGCATTGTGCGAACATTATGGAATTGACATAGATAAAAAGGTCTCTCAACTCAGTAATGACGAGCTTTATCAATTGTTTTATGCCGATGACAAGATCAGATATAAATTGGCATACAAGGAGGGCAGGAGAAGAAAACAGCACTATGTGATGCTTCGCGGAGCTGTACCTGCCATATTAGAACGAACATCAGGTGGCGATCCCTCCGCCCCCTCAGTTGTCTATGCCAAGTACATGGAAGAAATTCCTTGTCATGTATGTGGCGGTGCCAAGCTGCGTAAAGAAGTGCTGGAATACAAGATTGACGGACTAAATTATGATGATGTAGAAAGTATGGAACTGACAGTGTTGTATTCCTGGATGAGAAAGTTTAGCGACGATCGAATCTCACTGTCCAAAAAGGAACTCGTTGGGCAACTGATAAACAGTATTCTTTGCAAATTGAAAGCATTAATACAGCTTGATGTGGGTTATCTGTGCCTTAACAGGCCTATTCCTACTCTCTCAGGCGGCGAAAGGCAGCGAGTTAGGATTGCTACTCAACTTACGTGTTCTCTGAAGGGATTGATCTATATTCTAGACGAGCCGTGTAAAGGGCTGCATTATAGGGATATAACTAAAATCGTAAAAGCCACCCGGGATTTGATTCACCGTGGAAACACTGTCATTGCAATAGAACACAATAAACAATACATCGCATCTTCAGATTGTATAGTAGAGCTTGGGCCTGTTGGGGGGCCCGATGGAGGATACTTGATCAGTCAGTCAAGTACACCCCAAAACACCGGGTATCAGCTTGCTTTTAAACAAACATTGAAGGCTCGAGACTATTTTGAAGTTAATAATATCAACTTCAGAAACATACATGGGCAGAACGCGCGCTTCCCTATAGGTGGAATTACCTGTATAACCGGTGTTTCCGGTTCCGGAAAATCAACATTGGCATCGGTCGTTGCAAAATGTTTCTCCAAAAAATCCGATAATATCTACGGCACTGTTCAGGGCGGAAAGAATATTTGGCGGGTAATACAAGTTAATCAGGCCCCTATAGGGAAAACACCAAGATCAATAATCGTTTCTTATCTGGAAATTTTTGATGAGATTCGCACATTGTTTTCAAAGACAGACACTGCCAAACAGATGAGAATTGGCGCCTCGTCATTCAGCATGAATGTTAAAGGTGGACGCTGTGAGTGCTGTCAAGGCACAGGCCTCCAGAAAATTGAACTTAACTATCTGCCTAATTCCTACATAACATGCCCTGAATGCGGAGGAAAGAGATTCAACGAGCGAGTATTATCTGTGAAATACTGCGGGAAAACAATTCAGGATATCTTGGAAATACCTATCGCTGATATTATTGACGTGTTTAAGGGAACCAAAAAAGTCTACCCAACTTTGAATAGTATGATCGAATTGGGTTTAGGATATTTAAAGTTGGGGCAGATGTCCATGAATTTATCTGGTGGAGAGGCACAGCGCGTAAAATTGGCGAAGGCATTAAGTTCTTCGTCTAACGGCAGAAATTTATATATTCTGGACGAACCGACATCCGGCTTGAATGATGCAGATATTGATAAGTTTATTCAGGTTCTGTCTTCATTACAGCATAATCGGGAAACAGTCATAATTATCGAGCACAATGTTGAATTCATCGCAATGGTTGCGGATTATATCATTGACTTTGGTATATTCGGCGGTGAAGCCGGTGGAAAAATTGTCGAGCAGGGTCTACCTGAAGTAGTATTTGCCAATGAGGCTTCTTCGCTGTACTGTCTGGACAAACTGACATATTAAATGTGCCGGTCAATTATGAGAGGAGAGATTTAATGCCTACTGAAGGAATTATCAAGCAATGCTCAATTGTACTTACACGTGGTTGTAATTTGCGCTGCAACTTTTGCTATGTTAAGAGTGCAGGATATATAAAGGATGATAGAATCGAATACGATGATCTCAAAAGCATAGTTGATTTTTGCTGTGAAGCAAAAGTAAAATACATATTCTTTACTGGAGGAGAACCTCTTACATACTTACACCTTCCGGAAATCTTGCGATATGTCAAAACAAGGCATCATCCCATGACAACCGCAATCGCAACAAACGGTGTATTGCTTAAAGATATGGATCTGTGCAGAACGTTAATTGATAGCGGTCTTGGATACATTGATGTGTCCATGAAGGGAAAGGATCGGCGGGAATGGTGTGAAATGACGGGGTATGATGGCTCTGAAGCGCAACATCAGGCCATTCGTAATTTGGCTTCATTGCCAATAGATTTTACATGTTCCATGGTGATAACACCTGAGAATGTTCAATACTTCTGTGAGTCTGTCCAAATTGCTCATGATAATGGTGCAAAGCAGTTTTCGTTCACGTTCATCATCGACAATGATGGTGCAGAGGAAAAAGATCTGGCTTATCTGCAAAAACATGATCCCGTAAAATTAGTCAGTGGTTTTATATCTCAAATCGATAAATTGAGCGCCATTACTGACGATTGGTGGGTTGAATACAGCTTCCCAATGTGTGTGTATACTGAGGAGCAGCTGAAACTTCTAAAGGGCAGGCTGGCTACACCCTGCCAGATTCACCTGAAAAATGCCGTGACATTCAATACGAAGATGGAATTGCTTCCATGCGACATGTACATTTACCAGCAGTTAGGAAAGTTCGGTAGAGATTTTTCTTCCTACCAAGGATTTCTGTCATTAACAGAAAGTGCTAACTATAACAAAACGATGGACGAGATACGCAAGTTGCCATCTGACGAGTGTACCGCCTGCGAGCATTTTAGTGTGTGCTATGGTGGATGCCCCGTTCTTTGGAAGAATTACTCGTTTGCCGCGTTAAAGGAATTCAAAGCAAAAGGACCTCTCAATTCAGGCTTTTCAGGAGAATGAGGAAGAAGTCTCTTGGATTTAGGAGTTCAAGCAGTATGAAAATATCTTGGAGCTGTACCGAAATGTGATAGTTGAGCTGATTGATTGTATCAGAGATTAATGATGTGAACAGCAATACACATCTCGACACAATGGTCTAAAAATCCCACAGACTTCATTTTCCCATTAAAAATGAAGTCTGTGGGATTTTTTTGTTTTCGGAGAATGTGAAATATATACAAGAGAGATAAGGTACAAAATAAGATTGCCGATTTGTATATGCACAGGCGAAGAAAATATATGGGGTGTCCAGAGGAGGCTTGGCTCTGGGTCAGCCAATAGGGGCAGGCAGCATCCCTGTTGGCAAAGGGATTTCAAAGGGGAACAGTGTTCTTCTTTGTCTGGGGTGTTCAGAGAGGATAGAATTCCCCTTTGACCGGCAGAATCCAAAGAAACCGGCGGTTTCGTGGCACACGATTTTCCGTAGGAAAGTCTAGTGTGTTATACCTTTGTGGAGCAGATGGCAGCCGGAATTGTAGCACACCCTGAAAAGTGTGGCCACAGTTGCGGCGTTCTGGCGGGAAAGGTTGCCCCTTGCGGGGCAGCATAAGCGACAGAAAAAGGCTGGCAGGCGGTGCGGGCAAGCACTGTCTGTCAGCCGTGTCATTTGCGGAACAAAGGTATATCAAAGCCCCCGTCAGCCGCTGCTTCCCATCGTATCAGAACCACCACGGCAGCTTTCCGCGCAGGCTGTCCATCGCCTCGCCCTCCACCTTCTTTGTCCGGCTCTCGCTGAGATGGAAATGGAGCGCCGCGCCGATCAGCGGGTGCTCGATTCCATCGGTAAAGCCATAGCGGTACAGCAGATAGGTCTGCTCTCTGGCTGTCAGCTTGTCCAGCGCCGCATACAATTCTATCAGCTGCTCTTTTTGGATATAGATTTGCTCCGGCGTTTGGGTGTGAGGGTCGGCTATGGCTTCGATCCGCAGCATCCGTTCATCCTCTGAGAGAACGTCATCCAGATATACTCTCTGGAAGCCGGGGCCGTCTTTCTTATCCACCATCCGTTGCTCAAATAAACCGAGGGCGGCGCGGATGCAGTCCGTCATGGCGTTGCGGAGCGCCGGTGCTGCATAGGTCAGAAATTTCATGCCCCGTCCGGCATCAAACAAAGGGATCGCGTTCAGCAGGCCGATACTTCCCTCCTGCATCAAATCATCCAAATCAATTCCAATATCATTTTCATCCAGCCCCATGTTTCGGTATTGCTCCAGCGCAATTTTTCGGATGAATCCCAGATTCTTTTCCAGCAGAATGTCACGGGCAGCCGTATCCCCTTTCTGTGCCAGTCTGCACAGCTGCTCATTGCTCCGGGTCGGCATTTTGCTTCTCCTGCGCGTGGTCTAAGGTGGATTGGAGAAATTCCGTCAGCGCCTGACCGAACTTGTCTAATGCTTCCTTTTGCACACCGTCCATCCCCGCTGCGCTCTGGGTGACGGCGGCGGAAATCATTTCGGGCGTGATGGTCGGAGTATGAACATCCGCCCCTTTGGTGAGTTCGGTAAACATCTGCTGAGTGATGCCCTTGGTCAAGGACTGCGCTGCTGTGAAATCGTTGCCGATCTCTTTCTTCACTTCCCGCAGCGCCGCCATAAATGTGTTCTGTATCATCGTCAGGTCTGCCTGATATACGGGAACTTTCTGCCGGTTGACAGTTCTGGCCGCCTGCACCGCAGCGTCTGTTTTATTGTTTCGGCGCAGCATGGCGCTGAGAGTAGTAAGCATCTGGTTCTGTCCGGCGAAACCGGCGGCCAGCGTATCGTCAAAATATTGCTCAATCATATAGGTGACTTCTGCAAAGCGAGGGCTTTCCAAAAGGCGGTTGACGATCTCTGCATTGGCTTTTCCGGTGTACAGATTCCGCGCCGCCTGCACCGACAGGCCCAGTTCTTCAATATCAAAATTTGTCCGGTCGGGCGTGTTGACTTCCCCCAGCAGGAAATCTGTGGAGACTTCAAACACTTTCGCAATGCGGAGCAAATGTTCTGTGCTGATCTTATCAGTCTTACCGCTGACAAACCGGCTGATGGCGCTCTCGGTGCTGCCGATGCGGGTCGCCAGCTGTGCCTGGGTAATTTTATGTTCCTTCATAAGCTCCTGCATCCGCTGCCGGATATTGCCGGGCAGATAGGCTCCCTCCATGTGACGCACCTCTCTTCTGAAAACTCTCTTTATCCATTATACCTGATAAAACCAGCGCGGGCAAATGCTTTCCGCTGGCTTCGCCGCTCTGAGGTCTTGCATTTTTGCAAGATTTCAGGGCGGCGTTTTTTCATTTCTTGCACTTTTAGCGGATTTTTCGGTTTATAGGCTTTTTCCCCGTATATTCAGGCAGACGGGCAGATACCGTCAATAAATAATGGAGGACAAAGCCTATGAATTTATTTGAAACTGTAAAATCCGCTGTCACCGTGAAGCAGGCCGCCGAATACTACGGCTGTAAGGTCAACCGGGGCGATATGATCTGCTGCCCCTTCCACGATGACCGGCATCCCAGCATGAAGCTGAACAGGGATTATTTCTATTGCTTTGGCTGCGGGGCTACCGGGGATGTGATCGATTTTGTGGCGCGGCTGTTCGGCCTGAGCAGCTACGAGGCCGCAAAGAAGCTGGCCTATGACTTTGGCATCGACCCGGACAAGCCCCCGGCAGCGATGGCTTTGAAAAAGCCCTATCCGCTGGCGCAGGCTTTCCGCAACGATGAGATACACTGCCAGCGGGTGCTCTGCGATTATCTGCATCTGCTGGAACGCTGGAAGGTCGAATATGCCCCGCAATCGCCGGAGGATGAACTGGATGACCGCTTTGTGGAAGCCTGTCATATGATCGAGTATGTAAATGATTTGTTGGACGTTCTCATGTTTGCGGAACTGAAGCAGCGTGTGAAAGCGGTGGATATGCTGCTGAAGGACGGCACTATCACCGCGCTGGAGCAGCGGCTCAGACGTCTGGAAAAGGAGGTGCAGCACCGTGGCGAAGAACGAGCAATCGCGTGAGGCCAACCAGCCCATCTGGTTTGACGGCAAGAGTATCAATGAAGCCCTGTTTTGTGATGATTTTCTCGGCAGACACAAAATCATCTACACAAACGGGGCTTTTTTCACGCCTGATGGCCGCGTGACCGATGAGCTGCCACTGCGTGGAGAAATTTTTGAGGAACTGAAATGCTGTGCGGTCAGCAATATCCCCCGCAAAATCAGCAATATCGTGGAGCTGATGAAGCTGGCGGCGCTGGTAGAGGATTTCCCGCCGGAGGCTGACCGCATTCATCTGGCAAACGGCACGTTGTTTCTGGATGGCTCCTTTACGGAGGGAAAACCGGACATCGTGCGTTGCCGCCTGCCGGTGGCCTATAATCCCGATGCGCCCACGCCGACCCGCTGGCTGGCTTTTCTGGATGGGCTTCTTTACCCGGAGGACATTCCCACTTTGCAGGAATATATCGGCTACTGCCTGATCCCCAGCAACAAGGGACAGCGCATGATGGTCATTAAGGGCAATGGCGGCGAGGGTAAGAGCCAGATCGGCGCGGTGCTGTCCGCCCTGTTCGGCAGCAACATGAAGGACGGCAGCATCGGCAAAATTTCCGAGAACCGTTTTGCCCGCGCTGATCTGGAACACATTCTGCTGTGTGTCGATGATGATATGCGGATGGAGGCCCTGCGGCAGACCAACTATGTCAAATCCATCGTCACCGCACAGGGTAAAATGGATTTGGAGCGTAAAGGCAAGCAGAGCTATCAGGGATGGATGTGCGCCCGGCTGCTGGCATTCAGCAATGGCGACTTGCAGGCTCTCTTTGACCGCAGTGATGGCTTTTATCGGCGGCAGTTGGTGCTGACCGCCAAAGAGAAACCTGCCGACCGTGTGGATGATCCCGACCTGGCAGAGAAGATGAAGGCCGAGGTGGAGGGCATTCTGCTGTGGGCTTTTGCGGGATTGCAGCGGTTGGTAGCGAACAACTTCAAGTTCACCGAGAGCCAGCGCACCAAAGAGAACCGGGAGGCCGTCAAGCGGGACAACAATAACGTGTTTGATTTTCTGGAATCCGAGGGCTATATCCGGCTGAAAGCGGATGCGTCCATCAGTTCAAAGGATTGCTACGACATTTACCGGATGTGGTGCGAGGAAAATAGCCTGACTGCACTCAAACGCCGCAGCTTCAGCGATGCGCTGGTGGCAGCCTGCGGTAAGTACAATCTGGAACACTGCAACACGATTACCAATTCGGCAGGACGCCGGGTATGGGGCTTTATGGGGATCGAGGCAGTGGCAAGGCCGCATATAAACGAGTTTACGGACGCTTCACAGTGTACGTACGTACCGGAAGACTGGCGGGATTGATTTCCGATCTGGTCGCCGGTACGTATGTACGCAGCGATTGACCCTGTTACCTCATATATTGTAGAGGCGCTTCATTTGGATAAAGTGGTCGTGCCCATTTTGGGTACACCTATTTTGATGTGTAAAAGTGGTTATGGATATTTTGTCCACCACCAGAACCGTGAAATTCTTCGCGCTTTTGTGCTGTGAAGTAGGTGTGGTCATTTTGACCACACCTGAAGCGGTCAGTAAAAGCGGTGATTTTGCAGGCATATTTTAGAGCAATCTCAAAACAGCGAAATGTTTCTCTTTTATCCGTATACAGTTCGCCGGATGGCGGCTCACGGAACGACGTACAGATTGCAGCATTTTGTGACAATACAGCCCGAACAGTGAAAAGTCCCGCATTTCTGTGAAGTCGAATATTCCGCCGTTGACCAACGATACGCAGGGAATCATTTCTATCGCAAAACAGCATTTGCACAAATTTCACCATTGACCAAAGCCGGTGCGCTCCCCAGCGTAGCCGGTTCTTTTTATGACGCAACCGAAAATCATGTTTTATCTATCAAGTGACAAAGGGCTTCACTTGCGAAAATGGAGGAATATATTTTATGAAGTCAAGTATCCGAAACGAAATCAAGGCGCAGATCATCCGCGCCGGTTACACCATGCAGGAAGTCGTTGACCAGCTGCACGATGAGTATGGGTGGAGCGACAGCGTATCCAATCTTTCCGGAAAATTGCAGCGGGAATCGCTGCGGTATCGGGAGGCCGTGGAGTTGGCTGACGTGCTGGGATATGACATTGTCTGGCAGAAACGGAGGGATTGAGTATGGAAAAAGCACAATACGCGATTATGCGATTTGCCAAATATAAGGGGCCTGAAATCGGCAATATCGAGGCCCATAACGAGCGCACAAAGGAAAAGTACGCCAGTAATCCCGATGTGGATACCAGCCGAAGCAAGTACAACTTCCATCTGGTCAAACCGCCCGGCAAGTACCGGGCCGAGTCAGAGAGGCAAATTGCCGCTGCCGGATGCCGTACCCGGAAAGACAGTATCCGTATGATCGAGACGCTGTTCACAGCCAGCCCGGAGTTCTTTAAGGGAAAGAAACGGGCGGAAATTCGGGTATTTTTCGAGGAAGCTCTGCACTTTCTGGAACAGCATCAGTCCAAAGAGACAATTATATCCGCCGTGGTGCATATGGACGAGAAAACGCCCCATATGCACCTTTGTTTTGTCCCTTTGACGGAGGACGGCAGGCTCAGCGCCAAAGACATCATGGGCAATAAAAAGAAGCTGACCTGGTGGCAGGATGAGTTTTGGAAACACATGGTCAAGAAGTTTCCAGATTTGGAGCGTGGCGAGAGCGCCAGCCTGACCGGGCGCGACCATATCCCGCCCCGCGTATTTAAGGAGATGACCAGACTGACCAAACAGAAAAGCAAACTGGAGGATCTGCTCACTGGAATCAATCCCTTTAACGCCAAAAGCCGGGCGGAGGAAATCTGCAAGATTCTGGATACCTATATTCCCAGCGTGGAGAAGATGGACACGCTGCTGCGGAAATATGGCGTAACCTTCACGAAAACAGCATCCGAAAACAAAAAGCTGAAAACGAAAAATGCCGAACTGGAAGAATCTCTTGCATCGGCGCAGAAGGTCAGCACCCTAAAGCAGATCGAAGACCTCAAGCTGCGGCGCGACTATGACAGTGCCGTGGCGATTTTGGAACAGATACCGGCAGAAGTTTTGAACATCTATGCGCAGAGCAGCCATAGAGGAAAGGAGCGGCCTATTGAGCAAAGTTTATGATGATCCGAAATATAATGCGGCATTTGACCGCTGTGTTGATGTGATGGCGCGGCTGTTGCAGAAGTACGGGCCGCAGCTGTTGGGGCAGATGCAGGAGACTGCGAAGGATAGATGTACACAGTCTGCGGTATCAGGAAAGCAACCTGTTCCTGTGTATCAGGAGTTTGAAAAAGCCGCTTGATATAAATTGATTTTACACGTTGCGTATTTGTTTAGCGTATGCTATAATAAATACGCAACGTGTATTTTTGCTTTATGGGGTAAATGAAATGGACTGCAAAACCAAAATAAAAGAACTGCGGGAAAGCACCGGCATGAACCGCAAGGAATTTTGTAAATATTTTCAGATTCCCTATCGGACTGTGACAGAATGGGAACTGGATAACCGTCATGCTCCGGAGTATGTACTCCGTCTTTTAGAGTACTATATCCAGCACGAGATAATTAAAAAGGAGAATATGGAAGATGAATCAGTCTAACATCATCATGTATACAACCGAGGATGGATTGACGAAAATAGAGGTCACCTTTGATGAAGATACTGTATGGTTGTCCTTGGATCAGATGGCGGAGCTATTTCAGCGCGACAAGTCAACCATATCACGACACATAAAAAATATCTTTACGGAGGGCGAACTTCGGCCGGAAGCAACTGTTGCAAAATTTGCAACAGTTCAAACGGAAGGAAATCGGCAGGTAACCAGAGATATTGATTATTACAATTTGGATGTTATCATCTCGGTTGGCTATCGGGTAAAGTCGCTGCGCGGTACGCAATTCCGTATCTGGGCAAGCTCTGTTCTGAAAGAATATATGAAAAAAGGGTTTGCGTTAGATGATGATCGTTTGAAGCGCCTGGGCGGCGGAAACTATTTTGACGAATTGCTTGCCCGTATCCGGGACATTCGGTCTTCAGAAAAGGTGTTTTGGAGAAAAGTACTTGAGATTTATGCAACCAGCATTGATTATGATCCGAGCGCGGAAGCCTCTGTTCAGTTCTTTAAGCAGGTACAAAATAAGATGCACTGGGCTGCACACCGGCATACAGCGGCTGAAATCGTATATCAACGCGCTGATGCGGAGAAAGAAAATATGGGGCTGACCTCCTGGGAAGGCAAGAAAATAAAGAGAGCCGATACTGAGATTGCAAAGAATTATTTGACACAGACAGAACTGGATGCTCTAAATAAGATTGTATCGGCTTATCTTGATATTGCAGAAGTGCGTGCTCTGGCACATGAACCGATGTATATGAAAGATTGGTTGGAGACAATTGACGATTACCTGAAAATGACCAGACGGGATATTTTGACAACAAAGGGTCGTGTAACTCATAAACAAGCCATTGATAAAGCGCACGCAGAGTATGAAAAATATCGAAAAAAACAGGATGAATTACTCTCTCCCGTTGAGCGGCATTTTATCGAGAGCATTAAGGAATTGGAGGCATTGGAGTAATTGAAAAAACGAACAAAATGCTATCTCTACACACGGGTATCTACTTCCATGCAGGTGGACGGATACAGTCTGGATGCTCAGCGAGACAAGCTGCGGAAATACGCTGAATACGAAGATATGGTAGTGGCCGGTGAATATTCTGACGAAGGCTTTTCCGGTAAGAATATTCAGGGCAGACATGAATTTCAGCGGATGCTGCAAGACATTCAGGACTGCAAAGACGGAGTGGAATATGTACTGGTATTCAAGTTGTCCCGGTTTGGCAGGAATGCCGCTGACGTGCTAAATTCCTTGCAGCTGATGCAGGATTTCGGTGTCAATCTGATTTGTGTGGAAGACGGCATTGACAGTTCCAAAGATTCCGGCAAGCTGATGATTTCTGTCCTTTCTGCGGTGGCAGAGATAGAGCGTGAAAATATTCGGACACAGACGATGGCCGGACGGGAGCAGAAAGCCCGTGAAGGAAAATGGAACGGTGGCTTTGCCCCTTATGGATACCGCCTTGAAAAAGGCGAACTGTTGATTGCTGAGGATGAAGTGGACGTGATCCGCACCATCTTTGACCGCTATATTCACACCAACGATGGTGTCAGCGGTGTGGCGAAATATCTGAACCGGCAGGGCTTTGTGAAGAAGTTAAGGCAGAACGGCACCATTCCCGGTTTTTCTGCCAGCTTTGTGAAGAGTATCATTGATAATCCGGTATATATGGGAAAAATCGCCTATGGCAGACGCCGGACAGAGAAGAAGATCGGCACCCGAAATGAGATGCACGTGGTTGAGCAGTCGGAGTTCCCCGTGTACGAGGGAAAGCATGAGGCTATCATTTCAGAAGAAGATTGGAACCTCGCGCAGGAAAAACGGAAAATCAATGCTTACCGGCGTGAGAAAGTCAATGACCCTACCCACGCACATATCCTGTCCGGTATTCTGAAATGTCCCTGCTGCGGCAAAAGCCTGTACGGGAATATTGCAAAAGCCCACAGCAAGGACAAAAAGACCCGCTATTACTATTACTGCAAGAATACGGTAACGCCAACAGGCCACGAGTGCACTTTCCGGCTGAACATTGAACAGACAGAGATGAACCGCATGGTAGCGTCAATTATCTCCGCTATGGTCAGCAACCCACGGTTTGCGGATGCAATCAAGGCGAAAATCGGCTCCGCTGTCGATACGAACGATTTGGAGAAGCAGCTGGAAGCATTACAGGCGCAGCTTCGGCAGACGTTAGGCACAAAAGCCCGCCTGGAACGGCAGATGGACGGTTTGGATGTGAATGACCCGTATTATGACCGGAAAATTTCTGATTTGCAGCGCCGCTATGACGAGCAATATGGCGCAATAGATGAGATTGAAGTCCAGATTGACGATGTGCAAAGCCAGATACGGAGTATCCGACAGGAGAAAATTTCTGGCGACAACATCTATCGCTTACTGTTGGCGTTCGATCAGGTCTATGAAGCCGCCTCCGAGGTGGAGCGGAAGGAATTCATGCGGGCGTTCATTGAGCGGATCGAATTATTCCCGGAAAAGCAGCCGGATGGCAACTGGATCAGAAAGATTATCTTCAACTTCCCTGTTCTTGTCAACGGGGCAGAAGTGAAAGAATTGCCCTTGGAAAATGAAACAATGGTCGAGACTATATGTTTATTGTCCAAACTTAATGCGAAGCAACATATCGAGATTAACTTGGATATGGACGAGCTGGATTTGACCGATGCGGAAAAGAAAGCCACCTACCAAGAAATCAAAGATTATGTGTTGGAGCACAGCGGCTTGAAAGTCAGCAGCTTGTATATCGCACAGGTAAAACAGAAGTGCGGTATCATTGAGCGTGAGAACTACAATAAGCCGAAGTCTGAGGACGCTAAACAGCCGCAATGCCCGCCAGATAAAGAAAAAGCAATCAAGGAGGCATTGACGCACTTCGGCATGATTTAAGGAGGGCGGATATGACGTATTTGATTTCTTGTGAGTTCAACATGGATACCGCTTGTGTGGAACTGAAATTCAACGACGGCAGTATGATTGCCATTGACACCATTGCCGTGGAGAACGAGGTTGCCGACAATATGTATCAGCGGTCAGAGTTGGACTGGCTGATCTACAATGCGCCGTTGGAGTACGCCGATCTGATACTGAACGGCGATCCGGAGAAGTATCTGAAAGCGGTCACGCAGTATAAGCCGTTGGATAGCTGACATGGAAACAGCCCGTAGGACGTCAAAATCCTACGGGCTGTGTTTTCAGCCATATTTTAACTGTATTATCTTCTGTAATTCACAACCTCACCTGTTTTCTCCTGGCTAATCAGCATTCCAGAAGTATCAAAAGTGTATCTGAATACATAGCTTGTGCCGCCAATTGTGAAGGAACTTGTTGCGGGAGAGAAGAATGTGGAGGTAATGCTTTCTACATCCCAAAGTAGATTTCCCGTATCACTCACAGAAAGCTTTCCACCAAGAGACCCGTTGACAGAGTAGTATTCTTGGGGTTTCCCTGCATTAGGCTCACATACCAACAACATTGCGGTGTAGTTGTCCCGAACCATAGGCGTCAGTTCATCACTGGAAATTTCCCAGATGTTATTATCAAACAGAAAATTCAATACTCCGGCAATTTCATATCTACCGCCTGCACTCTGATCTTCATTAGCAAGTCTCGGAACAGCGTACGCAGACAAATAGATATTTCCGTTATATTCAATCATATCGGTAATGTAATAGTAAGAATCTTCATCGCCATAGGAGAAGGACTCTGTAATATTACCTTCGCGGTCAACCTTAACGATTTTTGCGTGCTCATTCGTCATATAGCTACCGAGCTGAACCATGTAACCATCTTCAAACCGAGCTGCATTCCAAATCCCGTAGTTACCTACTTCGGTTTTATGGAAGTAGGTTTCTTTTCCATCCACCGTATACTGGCTAAGACAGAAATATTTCAGATCACCACGGCTGATTACGGCATAGCTGCCATCAGCATTTTCCAAAACGGAAGCGATGTATTCATCGTCAAATCCGTTATTGAGCATGTGTTTCCAAACGAGATTACCATCTAAGTCGATTTTAGCCATCCATGCATGGGAAATTTGAGTACTGGACCAAGTGTCGGTTCTACCGTAGGCAATTACACCATCCGATACGATGCTATAATCTTCAATCCAAAAATCGGAAATAGAAACACTCCAAAGCAAGTTATCTCCATCGTATTTCTCGAGATAGCTCTTATCGTGCACCTCTAAGCCAAGAGATTCATCTTCTTTGTATTCCGAATGGTATTTATAGTGTACGCCTGTTTGTGTGGCACCAATAAAACCACCGGTATAATTTTTATAATTCCAAAGATTTTCAATATCCTCTGGTGTTGGATTGTCTTGAACAATCTCGTAACCACCGATATTATCGGAAGAAATACTGTTTCGAATCACTTCGGCGGTCTTAGAATAAGTGAACGACTTCGTTGTAATATCACGATACACTTCCTTAATCTCACCACGAGTAAGTCCTTCCGTAGACATACCATAGTCATTAAAGAATTGAACAGCAGCTTTATATTCCTTTGCTTCAGCAACAACCGCAAAGGAACCGAAGCAAACGGACAGGACTAAGACCATGCAGGCAGCGATTGTACCCCATCTAAACCAAATTGGCTTATTTCGAGATTTCTTTGCAACGGGAGCTGCTTCGGCAATGTGTCGATCATCAATTTCTCCAAAAATGTCTAAAAGACGTTTGTTTTTCATAACGTTATACCTTCTTTCTCCAATACAGATTTAAGTTTACCTCTTGTACGGAAAAGGGTAACTGTCACTTTGCTTTCAGAAAGGCCATATTCATCTGCAATTTCTTTTACGGGACTCATATAAAAATAACGACGAACAAATATTTTTCTTGTTTCTGCTGGGAGTTCATCAAGGAAACGGTCGAGTACATCTCTGATGACCATATTCTCAACAGTATTTACTGCATCTTGTTCAGCAGGGATGCACTCTGATAGTTCGTCGAGAATTAGTGAGGTTTGTCCCGCACCACGCTTTTCAGCAGAGAGCTTTTCCCATTTATTCAAAGATAAATTGCGAGTGATTTTTCCAAGAAACGTCTGCAATTTGCTCGGGCGTTTAGGCGGAATGGAGTTCCATGCTCGGAGATATGTATCGTTGACACATTCCTCCGAATCTTCATCGTTATGCAGAATGCTGTAGGCAATGTAGTGGCAGTATCTTCCGTGTTTCTTGGAAGTTTCAGATATGGCTTGTTCGGAACGTTCCATGTAAAGCTCTATGATTTTGCTATCATCCATATCATCACACTCCTTTCGTTTGTATCAAGGCCTTTCACCCTAATACACCGGGGTTACACGCTGTTCACTACACTTTTATTGGAATTTTTTGAAAAATATTTTTGAGATAGCAGACCAGGTACTATCAACAAAAAGTCCGCTATTGTTTTTCTGCCGCAGCAGCGTGACGAGGAAATTTTCTGTGTTGGCAAACACGGAATTTTTGCTCGGCACCCCACGGCACAGGTTGAGATTTTTGCAAAGCCTCTGCAAAAATGAATGTCGTGTGCTGTGGCATTTTCGAGAAAAGGTCCGACATGGTAAAACGCAGTTTTTTCAATGTGGGTACCATTTGTGAGAAAATGATGGGGGTATCCAAAGGGGTGAAATCCCTTGGCTCTGGGTTTCCAATAGGGGTGAGCAGCATCCCTATTGGCACACGATTTTGCTTGCAAAGTCTAGTGTGTTATACCTTTGGCGAC
>OLIT01001708.1_pt1 | contig 18114 bp, 19 predicted proteins | sample 1601341 | NCBI WGS metagenome assembly OLIT01 (sample SAMEA2452121, study PRJEB22498) | human gut metagenome | biome: human feces; feature: human gut; material: feces | place: Australia | collected 2012
TACTATTTATTTCGGTTCCTTGCTATTAAATCGTTATTTATTCTTGGCTTTTGGTGCCTCTTTTGTAACTTTATAAGTGTTACAGAAATATTTGCACATCATTTGCAAACCGCAGGTGTCACATTTCGGGGTACGTGCCTGACAAACATAACGACCGTGTAAAATAAGCCAGTGATGGGCTATGGGAATTAAGTTTTCCGGAATATTCTTTACCAGTTCTTTCTCTACGCTGAACGGAGTCGTACAGCTGTCCGGCACCAGACCGATACGGTGACTGACACGGAAAACGTGTGTATCTACCGCCATTGCCGCTTTATTGAATACAACGGACTGAATCACATTGGCGGTCTTTCTTCCTACACCGGGGAGTTTAATCAGATCCTCCATGTTGTCGGGTACTTTGCTATTGAAGTCATTAACCAGCATTTTGGCCATCCCTACCAGATGTTTGGCCTTGTTATTCGGATAAGACACGCTCCGGATATATTCGAAAATAACTTCCGGAGTACTGGCAGCGAGAGCTTCCGGGGTAGGGAAGTCCCTGTAGAGAGGGGGAGTGATCATATTCACTCGTTTATCCGTACATTGTGCAGAGAGAATGACGGCGATCAGCAATTCATACGGATCATTATAATGTAATTCTGTTTCGGCTACAGGTACATTTTCCTGAAACCAGGCAATAACTTTTTCATAACGTTCTTTCTTTCTCATCTTAGTTTGTTTTTATGGTAGTGAGGCGTTACTTTTAATTTGAAATAAACAGCGGAGACGACTGTCAGGCAGGCACCGAAAAGATACGCTTTGTCAAACGAACAGATTTCGGCTATATACCCTCCGGTCAACATACCGATACCGATTCCTACGTCCCATGAGGTCAGGTAAGTAGAAGTAGCTGTCCCCCGCTGGTTGTTGGGAGCAAGATTCACGAACAGGGTGTTGAATGCCGGAAACATAATTCCGAATCCGATACCCATGAGTAGGGCAATTCCGAAAAACAGTATGGTACAGACTGTATCATTCCATTGAATAAGGTACACGCAGGATGCGAGCAGGAAGAAACTGACTACAACCAGATAAAGTCCGGCGGCAATCACTTGCGTTATTTTTCCCCGGTCTACCAGTTTGCCTGAAAATATTCGGGAAATCGCCATACCAATCGCCATAAAGGTAAAGAAGAAACCTGTTTGTGTATGAATTCCTATTTCCCGGGCATACATGGCAACGTAGTTGGTGGTCATTCCGTAAGGTATGGAGAGCAGCAGCAAGCTAAGTCCCGCAGGCATTCCTTTCAATAAAATAAAACGGTCGAGTGAAATCGGCTCTCGCTTCACGGGCGGTTTATAAGGTGTTTTTACCAGACTTGCAGACAGGAATCCCAGCATACAGGAACCGAGCGCATAACAAAATATAGTGGCGAAAGAAACTCCTCCGTCATGTAAGAACAGCCCGAACATCGGCCCGATGGACATGGCGATATTATTGGTCAGTCCATAATATCCTAGTCCCTCTCCTCTGCGGGAAGAAGGCATAATATCAATAACTACTGTATTTCCGCCTACCGTGACCATGCCGAAAGAGACTCCATGAATAATTCGGAATATAATAAATAAGGTGAGCGAACCGGCAATAAGATATCCCGCAAACATCAGCATAAAGATGAAATAAGCGAAGAGATAAAGTGGCTTGCGGGCGAATGTATCCAACAGATAACCAGAAAACGGGCGAATACAAAGTGCAGCTACCGTATAACAGGAAAGCACGATGCCGATAGTGGAATTTCCAGCCTGAAAAAACTCGGATAAATAAAACGGCAAAACAGGAATCAGCAACCAGAAACCGAAGTAGAGCAGGAAGTTGGCTGCCAAGATGAAACAATAACCGGGAGTAATGAGTCTATCCTTTGCCATAATAAGTGAACGTTCAATTTGCTGATCGGAACGGTGATAAGCCATCCCGTTTCAGTGTAATCGGTATATTGATTAAATGCCAATGTCCCAATTACCGTCAGACGGTTTTATTGGCACATTGGCATACTGGTAAATTCTGTGCTCTATTTAATATGCCGCTTCGAATTCTTTTAAGAAGCGTGTATCATTTTCGGAGAACATACGGAGGTCTTTCACCTGATATTTCAGGTTCGTGATGCGTTCAATACCCATTCCGAGAGCATAACCGCTGTATACTTTGCTGTCGATGCCGTTTGATTCGAGTACATTCGGGTCTACCATACCGCAACCGAGGATTTCCACCCAACCGGTATGTTTGCAGAACGGACAACCTTTACCACCGCAGATGTTACAGCTGATATCCATTTCGGCACTTGGCTCTGTAAATGGGAAATAAGACGGACGCAGACGGATTTTGGTGTCTGCACCGAACATTTCTTTGGCGAAGAGCAGCAATACCTGTTTCAAGTCGGTGAATGATACGTTTTTGTCTACATACAGCGCTTCTACCTGATGGAAGAAACAGTGTGCACGGTAGCTGATAGCTTCGTTACGGTATACACGTCCCGGACAGATAATGCGGATAGGAGGTTTTGAAGTTTCCATCACACGGGTTTGTACGGAAGAAGTATGAGTACGGAGCACAACATCCGGATGAGCTTCGATGAAGAATGTGTCCTGCATATCGCGTGCCGGATGATCCTCGGCAAAGTTCAGAGCCGAGAATACATGCCAGTCGTCTTCAATTTCGGGACCTTCGGCAATACTGAATCCCAGGCGTGCGAAGATATCGATGACTTCGTTCTTTACAATCGTAATCGGATGACGTGTACCGAGTTCTATCGGATAAGCCGAACGGGTCAGGTCCAAGCCGTCACAACTGTTATCCTGACTTTCGAACTGTTCTTTCAGCGCATTGATTTTGTCCTGCGCTTTAGTTTTCAGTTCATTCAGTCTCATGCCGACTTCTTTTTTCTGTTCGGCAGCTACGTTACGGAAATCCGCCATCAAATCGTTAATGGCTCCCTTCTTACTCAGGTATTTGATGCGGAGAGCTTCGAGTTCTTCGGCATTGGAGGCGTGCAAAGCTTCCACCTCTTTCAGAAGTTGTTCAATCTTAGCTATCATATTTTTGATGTATTGTTATTCAGTTTCTTAGTAAAAACCGTGCAAAGATATAATTTTATCACGAACCATCGAAATAATTTGTATCTTTGTTGCCGACATGTACCGAAAATCGGGGAGCACATATGAAAAAGATTGTTATTTCTCTTCTACTATTGACATTATCGTTTCGCCTGTCAGCTCAGATTGATTATCTGGAGCCGGTGAAGCCTTTTACTACCTATACGGGTGAGTTGGGTGAGTATTATCGAAATGTCTTTTCTTTGCTTAATACAGGTTTTCAACAGCGTCCTTACGCGCGTTTTGTAACCATTCCTTCTTTTTCGCCGGAATATGCAATGTCGGTAGAGAAGAAGAATGGACGTTGTCTGTTGATTGCGAATACCTTGTCGCGTACCTATTGGCAGGCAGAGAAAGGAACGGTGAAAGTGGAAACTAAATCAGTGGAGATCAGTCAGTCCTTATACCAGTCTTTGGGAGCTATCGCCCGTTTGGTAACCAGTCAGATACAGGATTTGGACGGTTCGACAGCCGGACTGGATGGAGTTGTTTATTACTTCTCATCGACAGATGCGAAAGGAAAAGAGATGATGGGACGGAAGTGGTCACCCATGAAAGGTACTTTGATGGAGCGGCTTGTGTTGGTTTGTCAGTCGGCTTATATGTTATCTCAGGGAGAAAATATTTCGGAACAAGCATTGGCGGAGGAAGCGACCGCTTTATTGAAAGAACTGGAGAACCGTACCAAAGAACAGCCGGACGCTCACAAAAAGCCGATGTATGTGGGGATTTATTCTGTCGGTCCGAAGCTCAAAACGCATTCGGGAAAGCAAATTGAAGAATTACCCTGCTTGGCTGATGTTTGTGTACGGGAATATGTAGCCGGACAAATGATTTATCCTGCAGAATTGCTTAAAGACAATGTCTCGGGATATGCTTTGTGTGAGTTTACTATAGATAAGGAAGGAGTGATTCTTCGTCCTCATATATTAAAATCGACTCATTCGGAGTTTGCCGAAGAAGCTCTTCGCATTGTAAAGGAAATGCCGAAGTGGACACCGGCACTGGTAGGAGGCAAGGCAGTTGAAAGTGATTATACCCTTTATGTCCCTTTCCGTCCCCAGTTGTATAAAGAACAGTTGCAGATACGCGAACGCGAGTTGTCCAAAAAACATTAATGCCCGGAACTTTTCTCTTTTTATATTGTATTATCATTGTAACCAATAAAAAAAGAGAAGATATGGATGATATGATTAACAGACACGATTCGATAGCCGAAGAAAATATCGAACCGAATGGCCGTCCGGCTAAGAATGAGTTTGAAGAATGGAGTACTGAAGTTACCGATCGTGCAGATAATGTATTCAAAGGTGATACGAAAGACGGTCCCATCAAGGATCGTGAGAAACGAATAAAAGAAATGGATGAAGTGATAAAAAAGGACCTTGAATAAAGGGCCTTTTTTATTGTATATATGATATCTTTTTTAACGAGATCTGGTGCTTGTCGTTGTAGGCTATGAGAAACTTTTCAGTAACTTTGTTGCCTAAAAATATAGATAGTATGATAAAGGCATTGTTGCTTGATGTAGATGGAACTTTGTTGAGTTTTGAAACTCATAAGGTGTCGCAATCCTCTATAGATGCTCTTAAAAAAGTACATGATAGTGGAATTAAGATCGTGATTGCTACCGGTAGGGCGGCAAATGATCTTCATGAGATTGACGCTGTGCCGTATGATGGAGTTATCGCACTTAATGGAGCAGAGTGTGTATTGCGTGACGGAAGTGTGATAAGAAAAGTAGCAATACCTGTACAAGACTTTAGAAAGTCAATGGAGCTTGCACGGGAATTTGATTTTGCAGTCGCTCTCGAATTAAATGAAGGTGTATTTGTCAATCGCCTTACCCCGACTGTCGAACAGATTGCCGGAATTGTTGAGCATCCAGTTCCACCGGTTGTCGACATCGAAGAGATGTTTGATAAAAAAGAATGCTGTCAACTTTGTTTTTATTTTGATGAGGAAACAGAACAAAAAGTGATGCCGCTTCTGCCGGGTCTTTCCGCAACGCGCTGGCATCCTTTATTCGCTGATGTTAATGTCGCAGGGACAAGCAAGGCAACTGGTCTCTCGTTATTTGCCGATTACTACAGGATTAAAGTTGCTGAAATAATGGCGTGTGGTGATGGCGGTAATGATATCCCCATGTTGAAGGCTGCCGGAATAGGAGTGGCGATGGGAAATGCGTCCGAAAAAGTTCAGTCAGTTGCCGATTTTGTCACTGATACGGTGGACAATAATGGGCTTTGCAAGGCTTTGAAACAATTCGGGGTAATATAAAAGTGTCTTAATGAAGGCTGACTACAAAGCCAATCACAGGTTTAAAATAAAAAAAAGAGTAACTTATCATAAGTTACTCTTTTCATTTTGTGGAGCGTATCGGACTCGAACCGATCACCTCGACACTGCCAGTGTTGAGATGGCTCTGATAATCAATGATTTATCTTGTTTTGTGTAACAAATCTGTGTAACACTTATTTTGTGCAAATATAGCTGGTTTATCTTATTATTTAGATATGAAAAATGTCATTTTTACAAATATTATTAGTTGTAGAGAATGCAGATAGTTTCACTTTCCTTTAGATGTAATACTATGGATTCAACTCTGTGTTTGAATCTCAATGTATTCAGCATCTATAATATTAGTAGTGTTAAGTTTTGTTGTAGATGCTGGGGTAGGGGGTGTGATTACTGTGCATTCTGAATCGAATTGATTTTCATTACTATTTTCCAGATTTTTTTCATTATTATCTTTAATAGTTGTTTTGCTTTCTGATTTATTTTTCTTGTTTATAGTGTTTTTAGCTTTTCTTTCTCTATGGTCTTTGTTGTCAAGAAAAGCTATCACGTCATCATCTGCTATCAAAGAAAGGTAATCTTTAACTTCTTCAATTTTAGCTTTCCAATCGCTATCGATTTCTTCATCTAAAGTTTTAAGATAATCTTCGTTGATAATCCTACGAATTTCCTCTGTAATATTGCTGCAATCTTTATCTTTTAAATTTGAAATTGTATCAGCACGTCGTAAATATTCGATTTTATTTAAAAACACGTTAATATCGTCATGCTGTACTTTTTCTTCTATTATAAGGTCTATTAAGTAACGCTTTTTTAGGAATTTATTAGTAAATCCTTTTCCGAGTAAATACTGGTATAGTCTAATTGCTCTGTCGTAATTAATATACCGTATTAGGGTACCATTATTGACATAGTCCAATAAAGTCATAGAAGTTAAGTAGTTCTTATTAAAGCACATGAATCGGCTAATACTTGACATACTAAATCCTAAGTTTTTAAAAGAATTAACAGTCTTAACAATATTATCCTCAGCCCTACATTGATAAGCATTATTGATATAGTCTTTGTCTTTCCAAATTTTAGAAGTACTATTTATAGATGAGATGGCTTCATTTATACTTTTTATTTCCTCAATACCTTTAACTATTACATATATATTGGGGGTAATCTTAGGTGTATATTCTAAAGGCTTTTCTCTCTTTTTTTTTGCTTCATCAGAAAGTTTACTCCATATTTCAAGTTCACGCTTGGCTTGTTCTATCTTCACCTTTTCCGATTCAACCAATTCATGTACGATAGTGTATCTATGTTGTCCATCAAGTATAGCTAAGTACTCATGCCTTTCACTGTCCTTTATTAGCTGGGTGGGGCAGTCAGCCATATATAACTCTTCATCTAATGGTATTTGTGACGCTGGTATGACCATGATGGGGGTTTGTACACCTATAGTTTTGATGCTTTCCTTTAAATCATTATTCTTTTCAACTTTTCTGTTTTTCTTTAAAAACGCAAATTTACACACTTGAATATTGGATACTATGAGTTTCATAATTTCTAATTTTTATTAAAACAGCATTGCTGTTGATTATTACTATTTTTATAGGGATTGAGAGTCTCAATTAATCTACCTAGGCTCAAGCCATTAACTAAGATTATTCACTTACTACAAGGTAGGGATAGTAAGTCAATGTCTTCTTTGTCCCTTTTGTCGTTGCAAAGATATCATGATTTTCTGTGGATTTAAATTTGGATTCATATTGGATTGTCCAGTTTTGAATCCAATATTAATCCAAATGGATATATTTCTTTGCTTTATCTTTCTATTTTATTTATATTCAGTATATTTGCATTGATTTATGTAATCCAAAATAGAATGATAACAAAAGAAAGGAAATATATAGCTGATACAGACTTTATTACAAGAACTTGTTATAAGGGAGGATTATATCAGTTGGTTTATGGGATAGTCTATCATGAAGCAGATAACGACTATGAAGATATGTATAATATGATAGCTCTACTGGCCTTAAAGCAATCTTCTATAGCATTACGTCATGCTAAGTTGATGTTATGGAAGGAACAGATAGAGGAGATATTAGCTAACTTGCGAAAGTATAATCAAAAGAAGTATGATGTTTGGGTCATTATTCCATTTTTGGCATTTGAACATGAAATAAGCAAAGTCATTTCTATATTTCAATTTGCATTAAATACTCTAGAGCAATTTATTTTAAATGATGATGCTATTGTTGTGACAACAGATGATAGGGATTTTGTATTTCCTCTAAATGAAATGAAAGATTTTTTCTTTGATTTTATTACCCTCAAATATGATAGCCGTTGTGTTGGAAATATGTTGGATGTAAGTTTACTTGCGATTACGGATGAGATGATACGGAGGGGGATTGCAGTGGATATTAGTAAATCAAGTTTTGTTAAAAATGGTCATATCATTTTTGAAGATGTAGATGTAGAACTTCTGATAGATGAAAATGATGAATTGGTTAAATCTCAATTTTTTAATGAAGATTTATTTCGGAAATATTATATCAAACCACAATATGAGTTGGATGATGATATTAATAATATTGAAATGATTTCTAATTCAGTGGTGAAAGATGATATCACGTTAAAGGAAAAGTGTGGTGTTATCTATTATATGTTGAAGGATAAGATTGATGAAGATACTATTATCAAAGTTGCGAATTACTTAAATGGTACATTGTATAATTCTGCCATTAAGAAACAAAATGCTAATAGTATTAAGAGGTATATATATTCATACCGTAAAGATAGAGATGTCGATAATGAGATGATTGCCAATATCAGAAAGACGTTGCAAGATTATGAGATTCCCTTTTTACCCCCAAAGTGATATTCATTATTATAGAAATTTCTTTATAAGTGAAAATATTAAATGGTGTATTTTATTTGTGTGTTGTTAATTGATTGATTATTAGCTGTTTAATGCGTACTTGAATATTCACTTTCAAGATTAGTGAATATTAGAGTGTTTTATATCAAGAATTTCATCTGTGGCTATCTTAGTTCTAATGATTAAATTAAAAGTATAAAAAAGGCTGACAGTTTATGTCAGCCTCATCACGTTAATAGTAGCAATTCTTAATTTTCGTATGAAAACATCAATGTTGCTATTCCGTTGAATGTATAGCTTTTACTTTCGTTTGCCATCTTTAATTGTTTAAATTGAATTGTAATTTCACTTTCGGACTTGTTTGTGTTAATTACAGTTGCACTACCACTTTCGTAAGTCAGTTCTTTACCATAAAAAGAACTTGCATTATCGCCAGCTTTTAGTGTTAAATTCATAGTGGAGAATTCATCACCTTTTTGCGGATAAGTGGAACTGTCAAAGTCGAATTTGTAATAATATACAAATGTTACTCCAGCTTCTTCTACATTAACAGAAACGGTAAAGTCGCCACCTTGCCAGTCCTCATACCAACCACCCATTAAAGTGGTATAACCCAAAGAGTATTTTACGTTATTAATTTCAATAAAGTTGTTTTCAAGGTTTTCTTTTTCATCATCATCACCTGAACAACTGGTTATACATGACATACCTAACAATAAAATACTGATTAAATAGAACATTTTTTGTTTCATACTGCTTGATTTTAGAGAATTATATAATTGCAATTATCTCATTTTTATTAAATTTTTCCCATCATCTCCATATAGATTACCACATTCAGCTTTCAATCTAGGAGTTGAGCTTGTCTCATTTGAATTGAAGAATATGTAACCATTTTGAATATAACATTCATAGAATGTTATCGTCAGTTGTACATTACCATAGCTATTAAAAACCTCAATTGTACCACTATAATCGTCTTCAATAGTTACTCTCATTAATGGTACATTAAAGTCTATATAAGCCATCCACCTTCCAACATAGTTATCTAATTCTGTATCTCTTTCGTTGCTTTGTACACTATTAGAACTATAGTCGTTTGAGTAGCTGGAATATTCTGTAGCACTCATTTCAGAATCAAGATTGTTGGTTCCAAAATATATAATAACTATGACAGCTATTCCCATGAATAGGTAATACAGATATTTCCTTTTTTGTACATCGCCATTTCCTAATTTATAATTGCAATTATTCTTTGGAAATAACGCCTTATTTATAGCTGAATTATCTTCTTTACTAATTATTGAATCATTTTGATTAGGTGTTAAATATGGTTCTATGCTGTCAGAATTATTTTCTTTAAAAAAAGGAGTACCACATTTTGAACAGAAATTATTCCCTTCTCTTTGCTCTGCTCCACATTTTCTACAATACATAATTTATTATTTTTAGTTATTTTCTTTTTCAAAAAATGAAACTTCTGAAATACAAAGGTCGTTGTATTTACTACCCTTGTAAACAGATGATATTACAATTTTCACTTCTGTTACATTGTTGTATTCTTTATCAAATGTTATATAATGTGGTATCCATAAATCAGATAACTCTTCATCACAAATAAATTTTCCATTGATATAGATTCTAATATCTTTTGCACGACTATTCTTTTCAAACAATTCAGATGTCTTGCCGTATCCATTAGATATAGACATTTTATATAAATTGTTGGAGTTCATCAGAAATGCTAACGTTATATTCTCGCCAGTAAAATGGGTAGCCCATGCGGTATTATAGTTGTCATCTAACATATTTGCAGCTTGATAGGTGTTTGAGCCTTGACTCTCCAATGTATGGGAAGCTACGGCCACTACATTGGTAACTTCTCTACCGCCACATCGTGGCTCTGGACATATCGTTTCTGTATTCACTGTATTAGCCACCTCTTCTTTAATAGTATTATCATTTTCTATTTTTATAGAAGATGTATCTTTATTGATTTCGTTATTACCCTTATAAAGAAAATAGAATAGAAAATATCCTATAATGGCTAATGATAAGATAAAGGAAATAACAATATAACTTCGTTTGGTAGAGGTTTTATTGTTGTAATTTACTTGTTTATGGGTAATTGGAAGAGGAGTTGGTTCCACTTCCGATTTTGTTTTGAGAACTCCTTGAGTATTGTTGTTCTTAGCTGATGTATTACATTTAGGGCATACACTAGCTTTATCTGAAATTAGATTTCCGCAATTTTGACATTTAATTAAAGACATAATTGACACTATTAAATTATTAGACTTTTTGTGACGTTATTGAGACTATGTATTTTGTATGGTATATAATAATTGCGTTATAACTATGTAGTCTATTAATTATTATATGATAGTAAGAGATAAATTACTGTTGCTGTTAATCCACAAAATAGTGCTGTCTTTGCTTTCACTGGAAACTCTGTCTTTTTCATAAAATAATAGATAATTCCAATAAGAGGAACTAAAAATGTCAAGATTATCATTCCGATTCCTAGTTTATCAGTATCTTTTCGTACATTACCATTACTATCAGATAATTCATAAGAAAATCCAGCTATGGCACTGAGTCCATTGGGCATTATGAGATTGCAAGTATAATCTATGTTATGACTCAATTGGAATCTAAATTCTCTCTTTATTCTATTACAAACTACTCCTATGGACATCTCCGAAGATGTTATTGGTACTTCTATACAGAATCCATTATTATAAGAATATTCTCCAATAAATTCATTGTTGATTAATATTTTAACACTACATTGTGTTGCAGCATACTTCCCTTTCCATAATATTTTCAATTTAGAAGTGGATATATTGGATTTATGATTGATAGTGCTCTTAATTGGTCTTCCACAATGAGTACAGAACACAGAGTCATTAGGAATCATTTCTCCGCATTTTTCACATTGTATCATTGAAGATTTGAAAGGTGCACCACAATTTGGACAACTAGCGGAGTGTGGTGGGATACTTTCACCACATTCTTCACATTGTGTCATTGGAGATTTGAAAGGTGCACCACAATTTGGACAACTAACAGAGTGTGGTGAAACACTCTCACCGCATTCTTCACATTTTAATGGTATTTCTACTGGAGTACCACATTTAGGGCAATTTTTCGCCTTGTCTGAAATCATCTGCCCACAGCTACTGCACTTAATTAATGCCATTTTTTTATAGGTTGCACTGTGGCTCAATAGTGCTTTTAGTATTTGAATGATAGATATAAAAAAGAAAGTGTGAGCCAATTAGTTCCTTTCTGTACTAAGAGGCTCTCGACTGCCTATGTGGTAGAAAAGAAAAAACAGCTCACACCCTTTGCCATATATGAAGTACACATATAACAAACCAAAGGGAGAGACGTTCTATCCATATTCCACCACACTAATGAGTTGTCGAGATTCCTTAGCACGGAATAAGAGCTAAACGCTTCCTAAATTATGTCCGCAACTATTTGTTGCGCTGCAAATTTAAGAATTTATTAGCATAAGAACATCCTTGTGAGCTGTTATTTTTTACAAAGTTAATATTTTTATAATTAGAAATTTAGCATATCGTATGTTTCCATTAATTCTTCGGTTCTTAGTCCTAAATACCGTCTCGTGGTTTGTACATCTGAATGATTGAATAATTCTGATAACTTGATTAGAGCAAATTCAGAATTTTCACCAGCAGCCTCAACGACTTTTCTACCAAAAGTTTTTCTCATGCTATGCGTTGAGAAATGTTCTACTTTCAAACTATATTTTGATTTTACTTCTTTAAATAAAACATTAATGCGTTGCGTGCTATAAACCATTTTTTTACGACTAATGAAACAACTCTCATTCTTATTCGTAATATTCAGTACTTTATAACACTCTCTTATGTGTTTTTGAAAGTCACCATTAATTTTGATTTCTCTTCTTTTTCCAGTTTTTTTCTCAATGAGCATGAATCTATCATTATCTAATAACATAGTCCATGTTAAAGTTAATAGGTCTGAAATCCGTAATCCAAAGAAACAGCCACACCCAATTAATAGGGATAAGCGATATTCCTTGTCTCTATATAATTTACGGACTAGAGATAACATAGAATCCCATTCAATGTAGTCGCTTGTTACATTACTATTTTTTAAACTCATAATATTCTCTTTTATGTGAATTTTGTGTCTTTTGAATCTATTATAAAACTCTATATTATTAAATTGTTGATAATCAGATTATATTCAATAATTACAGAAGTGAATATTGATTTATGCAGCAATTTTGATTTCTGATGGAAAAATAGTAGCCATCAGTTCTACTCTAATCGATTCATACTTAGCTTTCTTTTCTTTATCATCCGTCCAAGCCTTGTGAGCGGTAACTTCCCATAACTCACGTAAGGTAGAAGCGATAGTTACATCAGAGATTTCAGCGATAAACTCCACAAATGCTCTCATGTGTCCATACGCTTTGTCACGCGCATCACCACAATACTCTGCCCATGCCCACCACCAGTCATGTTCGTTAATCATTTGGAGTGCTTTCTCTACTTTATCCATTGTTGTCATATCTCTAATCTTTAAGTATTATTCTTATTTCTTATTACTCTGCAAAGATATGACATATATTGATTATATGCAATATTCTAGCGTTAAACCCAGTTAAATATATGACATTTAATTTATATATGTAATATAAAAAAGAAGGGGAGTTAATCCCCCTCAATTAATCTACAATTCCTATAATCCTTTCTTCTTTAAATCCTCGCCATGCCATTTTCTGCAAATCCAAGTAAACGAACATACCATGAAACCTCTTAGGGATTCCCCCACCGTTGATATGTGCTTGAACTGCATCAGCTTGAAGCGTTCCAACAGCGTAACGGATACTACCATCTAATTTCTGATAGCAGAAGCGAACTACCTCTCCTCTCATCATACGTTTTTTCAAAGTTTCGATAAGTAATCCCTTGCAAATAGAGGTTGGAATGTCTATTTCATGGCTCATACACTTAATTGAATTAATAACTACATTATTTTCATTAATTTGAATTGCTTTCATATCATTATTATTAAAATTATTACATCATTTTCATTAATTCATCGCAAATTTATGACATATATTTAATTAATGCAATATTTTGCGGTTAATTCCAGTTAAACTAATGACATTTAATAAATAAATGTAATATAATTCTTATTTTTGCAGTAAAATTGGGATTATGAAGACAGAGAAGAAGGAAAGAACGGTGATTCATTTAGAGTTTACCAATGGTGAACATCATTATTTTGGTTCACTTGCCAATATTTATGAATATTTTACTACAGAAATGATAGGAATTAGTTATGGTTCATTGAGAAATTATGGTTTATCAAGTGAAAAGCCATATCAAAATGCAAAATGTATAATCAGAAAAGGGATTCTTCTATCAAAAGAAGGGAATCGAGGACGTAAACGAGAAAGTGTAGAACAAAAATAACCGTCTCGATGAACGATGAACGGTTATTTCTTGTGTTACAATGCTTCTAAAGCTATATGTACTAAAAGTGGGGATTACTAGAGGTGTTTGTTGAGTGTTGATAAATAACTATTTAACTCATTATTTATGACCTTTTTTAAGTAATTACTGTCAATTCCATCTGACACAATAGTTACAAAGTCAAGTGCTTGTTGCATATCTTTGAAACCAATTGTATCAGTGAAAAAGCATTGCTTGAGCAAACCTATTCTAGCGTCTTTATCGGTACTGCCCATTAGTTCATTCAAATTTACATTTTCAGATTTTAATTTTTGTCGGATAATTTCATATCTTTTTTTCTGTGAATCGGAAATCTTCTGTTTTGTTTCAAGTGACTGTCGCTTACCATACATTGGATTTAAATTACCTTCTCTACTACGTCCTTGTGTAGAAATTGAGCTGTTTTGTTTTTTTTGTTCCATAAAAAATAGACTTTTCTTTTTATTGTTATATTTATGAAGTATGAGTAGAACTTACTTCAAATATAAATATATTTTATTTGTAAAATATTTGGAATTACCAATTTTTTTTTATATCTTTGAATAAATAGGGGGTTATTCATGTGAATGAGTAATAAAGAGGATTTCTAGTCTTAACTGTCTCCCCAAATGCCACTAGAAACTAATATAAGGCTTTTAGAGCCACCTTAAAAAAAATACTATGAAATTTAATGTTACGGTTTCTTTGCAGAACTTTAGCAAAAAACCAAGTAAAAAAGAATTTATGACAGTCCAGTATGTCAGAAGAAGTTTATCATTGGACGATATTATAGCTAGCATTAAACATGGGAATGTATTATCTGCTAATTATACAACGGATTATAATTCAATAATCACGCAGTTACATCGTAGCAATGACAACATTATTGGAACTAGTTTTGTCATGTTCGACTTGGATGATGATGTTGAGTCTAATTTAGCTGGACTTATTAAGAACATTGAAATAAAACCTACTATTGCTTATACCACATATAGTCATGGATTAGTGGGAAAAGGGAATAGATATAGGCTTTTATACTTTTTCGATAGAGAGATTCTTAATATAGATGTATATAGAGGAATATATGATATTATTAAGAGTAAGAATAATATATCTATTAATGATGGGTGTGGACGTAATATTTCGCAAGCGGTGTTAGGTAGCCATACTGAATGTGAACTAATCAATACTAACATAGTCTATTCTATTGAGCAATTTCAATTGGATAATAAGGATACAAGAAATGGACATTCTAATTCTATAAAAAAAGAAGAGAAAAGCAATATAAGAATAGAATGTCCAATTCAAGACAAAGAATATATAGCTGATTTTAATAATATGTCATATACAGCTTTAATAGAAAAATATAATGATAAGTATTGCTTTTTTCAACATACTCCTTTGAAGCCAGTTGATGCGGATACTCCCTATATTATTCTCCCACCTAATTATATTGAGATTATGAGATATTGGATATATAACATAAATTATGATGAACATGGGGAAGAACGTGGCAAAAGTTCTAGAGCGAGGAAAATAAAGGATGGTGAGGGGAGAAAAAAGAAACTATATATCAATGGCATTTTGAGAAGGTTAATGATGGATAACTTAACTTTTGAACACCTATTACACTGTTTAGTGAATGAGCTACATTATTTCATAGATAACAGTAACGATTATATTAATAAGAAGCAATTAGTAGAGATAGCTCAATCTTCCTATAATGCTAACTTAGAAGATTATAAGGCTATCAATAGAAGGATGGAAAAAAGAAAATATATTGTGAATGACGAATATTGCATTAAATATGGTTTAACTAGATGTCAAGTTAGGAATCTTTCTAGAAAATATATTACATATAGTAAAATCGGTGATTTGTTTGATGCGAGTTTGACTGACAAGGCTAACCTTGAAGTATTTAAAGAGTGTGGATTAGAAATATCTGCGAAAACCCTACAAAGATTTCGTAAAGAAATGGGAATTACCAAGTATAAGAAGGGAAATGGACATTCTAATTTTATAAAAAAAGAAGAAGAAAGCAATATAGAGTTAGAAAGACCAATTCAAAATTTGGATAAAGCCTACTATGACTATCAATCAGAAATAATTTTGTCAGAAATGGACAATGATATTAATGAAGGTTTCTATGATATTAGCGATAAAAATGATATAAAAGCAATGGTACAGACATTTATACGAAGAGCCAAACGTATTAATCCTAATTATAATAATGATGAATTAATTGAAATTTTTAAAAATCACTTTCAACTGGCAAGCTAATTTTTTTCTGGAATTTTTTTTTAAGGGTATAGCTATATATCCGATTCGTGATATAAGGTGAGGTAACTTCTAGTAGGTGCAGCTAGAAGTTACCTACGCATGGAATTATAGTAACTGCGTTTCTCGTTCGTGCTTTACTGATTCAATAAAGGAATTAGTCATTGTGTATTGTTCTTTTATTTTATTTAAAATCAGATATTTATCTTTTAGATTGTTGATTTTCTTGATATCTTTAATTAGTTGCCTATTAAAGCCAATGCTTTCTAATTTAACTTCTTGCGTATATATTAGATAGTATAATTCATCTATATCGTTTAAATTAACCCATTCGATAGGAGGGACATCTAATAAGGTCAAAATTTCTTTCGTTCTATCAATTACTTGATTAATAGTTATTTCGGTTTCCTCTTTTGCTTGCTTGATTACTTGGTTTTGAGGATTGTTTAATTTGATTTTTGGGATACTATCATTTTCGTTGATGAACATAACAATGTCTTCCTTTGGTGTTTTTTTGAAGATTTCATAATCGACAACAGAGGTCTTGTCATACAGTTCTACTGTTTTTACACTTTGTCCAGTAAATTTGCCGATTTTTTCATATTTCCAATCTCGTAAAACTAGTAGACTGACGAATGTTCTACGTCCAGTGTGCGAAGCTATGCAATTATATCTTTCCTTCATAGTAGTGGTTACTTGTGCATTGCCGCCATAATGCTTACTTAGTGTTTCTGTTCCACAAATGCCAGCCTCTTTTGCGATTCGTTTGATACGATGATTGATTTGGTCTTTGGTGCATGGTGGTACTTGATAATTATATTTTTCTATTAGTAATTTTTCTGCAATATCAAATAGTAGGCATATCTTTAATTTTTTCTTTTCTACCTTTTTCGGAACAATGATTATTTGTTTAACTCCCATGATTTCTTGAATGTTTTCATCCAATCGTAATGTATCTTGTATTCTTTGACCAGTAAGGCATTCCAGTAAGAATACATCACGAACTATTTCGTCTAATTTATTTAGTGGCTGGTAACGATATAGTTTCATAATTTCATCATTACGTAGAAAAATTTCATTTTCTTTAGAAGTCTTATTAGTCAATTGTTTATAACCAATAGATTTAGCTTCTGCTACAGTTAGATAGCCACCTTTAATACCATATTTAGTAACTACGATATTTGCTAGTTTTAAAAAGTCGTTAATTGTTGTGATTGAATATGGCTTATCATTGTCTTTCTTATAATGCATGGGTAGATAGTCTGCCATTGTCCAGAAGAATTCGGTATTGAATTCTTTGAATGAAGTAATTTTAGGTTCTCCGTTGGTTTCTCTAAATTTTAGAAAGGCATGAAGTGCGGCAACTCCTTTTTGGTAGTTGTTTTGTGTACTACCTTTTAATTCATTATCGGCACTGATGCTTTTTCTTAGAAAAGATATAATATCTAAGTCTATATTTTTTTTAGCCATATTGTCGGTATATATGTATTTTTTGATTATAGTATTGCAATTTAGTGCATTTTGTGGATTATTGCAAATATATTCTATAAAATCATTATATCGCTTTTTTACCACATTAAGTCTAGAGTTGACTATTTGATTATTATAGTTATCTAGTTCACATAACATAGGGCTTACATAAGCCATTTGTTTCTTTTGATTCCATTGGGATGGGATTACTTTAACAGAAGTGGATAATCTGAACTGCTTACCATGTATTCGTACCATCATATAGATAGTAGTTGCTTTATCTTGCCTTACTTGGCGTAGATAGAATATAGCTTCTTTGGAGACAAATATCTGTTCCATAACCAGTGTTTAGAACAACATTGATTATCAGCGGCTTAATAATGTGTTGTGTAACAAAAATGTGTAACAAAAATGTGTAACAACCCCTAATTAAGGGGAGATTTTGATGTGTTTAGGTATGTTATACAAAAAAAAGAAAAGCCGCTAATCAGTTGATTAACAGCTTTTTAAGTGGAGCGTATGAGACTCGAACTCATCACCTCGACACTGCCAGTGTCGCGCTCTA
>OLIT01001717.1_pt1 | contig 18037 bp, 17 predicted proteins | sample 1601341 | NCBI WGS metagenome assembly OLIT01 (sample SAMEA2452121, study PRJEB22498) | human gut metagenome | biome: human feces; feature: human gut; material: feces | place: Australia | collected 2012
TTCCTACTAGGGACTTTCACCCATTAGATATATGACATGCCCGTCACACCAAAAAAGGTTTGATTAGCTATTTCTAGCGTATCAAACCTATACTTTCAATATGAATGTAGTGACCTATTCTAATAAGAAATGCACACCCTCACGACCTTTCTTTACAAAGTTCGTGATACCATTAAAAGGCGTACACAATTTAATCAAAATACTCATGGAAACGTAAGCCGACAATAAAGCGGAATTTGTTGAATTCTTTTTTTAGCAACAATTCATTTTACTTCTTTTTCTTGAATTCTTTCTGACCTCTGGTGCTACCGCCGTCACAAAGAATATCAACACCTGCAAGGTAGCCGTTACGCTCGTCAGCTACAGTTGCAATAGCATAACCGAGTTCTTCTGGTTTTCCCATACGCTCCTCACAGGACAATTTGATAAGATATCCACCGTGTTCTTCTTCCATCTTGCCCATATCTGTTGCAATAAGACCAGGGCTAAGAGAAACAACTCTGATTCCCTTTGGACCGAGGTCAAATGCACTTTTTGCGGCATACCAGCAAACGAAATTTTTTGAAAGAGCGTAAGCAAAGCCGTTCTTTTCATAAACGGTTTTAGCCATGTTTGATCTTTTGATAAGTTTTGCAAGGAAAGCCGCTTCATTTGTTTCAGCAAGCAAGTAAGCCTTTTTGGGAATAATGAATGATGGAAGCGTATAAGCGGAGTTTGATGAAATATCGCAGATAACACTACCTGCCTTCATTTTTTTCGAAAACTCCTGGTTAACATACACAGTACCGAGGGCATTAATGCGAAGAATCTTTTCCTGATCTCCTGCACTGCCCATTGCAGGTGAAATACCTGCGGCGTTGATTACATTCTTGATTTCGCCGAGCGAAGCCGCATATTCGGCAAGCTTTTTAACGCTTTCACGATCAGATGTGTCGCAAGCATAAGAATAAGCTTCGTACCCTAATGCTTTGAGTTCATTAACTGCATTTTCAAGCTTTGCAACCGTTCTTCCCGAGATAACAAGGATTTTTTCCTTAGGCATAAATTTTGCTGCAGCAAGCCCCATGCCACTGCCGCCGCCTGTGATTACACATACATTTTTCATTATCTATTCTCCTTTAAATTTTTTTGAAATACTTTTTTGAATCTATCATGAAAAAACATTATTGTCAATAAAAGCAAAACTCCTTAAATAAGATAGAAAAAAATAAGTAGTTTCAAGAATTAGTATTGATAATATAATAAAAAATAAAAGTGTTAAAATTTAAAACTGTAATCTTAATAGAGGAAAATATTTAAAAAATCATAATTGTAAACGCCATAATGAGGAAGTTGGTTTTCTACATTTTGTTGTTGACATTGACATCGTATCTAATAGTCACTTTTCTAAATCAATTTTGTGATTTTCTTCAACGATAATGATTACTAGAGTCTTGATTCAATTTCTTTAAGTAATTTTTGAATTTGAATGCTATTAAATGTCCCACCAAAATTAAGTTCATCTCTTAATAAGTCTTGTCTAGAAAATTGACCGTTTTGAGAAATGAAAACTAATAACTCATTGGCGTATGTTACTTGTTCATCATTAAATCCTAGTTCCTTAAGGTGATTTAAGAATTTATTTTTAGCTTCTGGATTGAATGGTACATTTTTTCTAATGAACACCACTAATGAATTGTCCTCTAAAAAGACTGAATTATATTCATCAGCTGATTTAGCGATTTTAATAACTTCATTTTTAAACTTATTAATTGCGTCTTTAGTAGGTTTAACCATCATAACTACTTCTTTAACAAGTGGCTCTTCGGGATGATTTTCTATGTAGAACTTCACTTTTTCTTCTAAAGTTTTAAAGTCATCTATTGAGATAATTATAGGGGGTTCATCTACATCATCAAAAGAACTAATCTTGTCTTTGAAATCAGTAATAATAGGGTCAAATTCTGTAGGGTCAATAAACCTAATTAATTCTCTAATTTCTTCTCTTACTTCATCTACTCTAGTTATGGTTGAGTTATTCATAAAGTCACCACTAGTTATGTATTCAAGAGTTGGCTTATGTTGAGATACTTCATGAATATGACCTTTGCTATTAATCAAGTAAAAACCAATCTTATATATTGTTTGAGCGACTTTCTTAAAGTCATTACTTGAATAGAATCTAGTAGATGCAAAGCGATAACATAAATAATCGAAAGTTCTAGCACTCTCTAAATCGATCTCTCCACTAATATTAGGCGCTATATACTTTTTAACCTCAGCAAACTCAGTTTGAGTAAAGTTAGCCCAATTAGATAACTCAGAATATTTATGAACGTACTTTAAGGCTTTTTGAACTCCGATATAATTTTGGTTCATACCTTTGACTTCAGCTATTAAAGAGTCTCTAAGTTCTTCAAAATACTTCTTATCCTCAATAGCGAGTTTTCCATAATTACTTAGCATAACTCTATATAAAGCCACCTTTTCAACAAATATCTTTTGGTATAAAGAAAGTGAAGCATCTGCTCTATCTGTTCTTCCCTCAGGATTTTGTTTAAAGTATGGGAATACATTACAAATATCAAAGATTAAGAATCCCTGCTTACTATTATAAAGTTGCCTTTCTTTGTCATTTGTCACTCTTTCAAAGTAAGACTTAGATGGAGATATAACTTTTAGATTGTCACAAAGTCTAGTTCCTCTGCCTATCATTTGCCAGAACTTAATCTTTGATAAGACTTTCTTAAAGAAAACGAGGTTCACAACTTCAGGAATATCAACACCTGTATCCATCATATCTACTGATACAACAATTCTTATCTTTTGCTTTTCTTTAAACTCTCTTTGTAAGTGTTCGTTATATCTGATCTTGTTATCAATAACCACAATATAATCAACACCATTTTGACCAGTAGGACTACATAAGTTTGGATATAAATTTCTAAATTCTTCTTGAATCATTAAGGCGTGATTATGATCTCTAGCAAAAATGATAGTTTTACCTAATTCATCACCATTATTAACTTTTAGACCTTCTTCCATTAAGTCTTGAAGAACTGTACGAATGGTATCTTTATTAGTAATAATGCTATAAAACTTTTTACCTTCTATCTTTTCAGGGATATTACCTTCATCATCAGCAAATTTATCTTCATATTCTTCTTGTTCTTCAGGACTTAAATCTGCATAAGTTACACCATCTTTTAAAATGTCAGGTGTTCTATCTAAAGCTCTGTAATAAGTTAAATAGCCATCTTTAACACCCTTAACTAGATCATATTCATAGTTAGGCATTTCACTATCTAAATTAAAGACTTTATAAGTAGATTTATGGATATCGTTACGAGGTGTAGCAGTTAAGCCAATCATCAAAGCATCAAAGTACTCAAATATTTCAGCATATTTATTAAATAAACTTCTATGAGCCTCATCTACGATAATTAAATCAAAGTGACCAATTCCATAAGGACAAGTTGAAGTATCTTTAATGATTGAAAGCATAGATTGGTAAGTTGAAAATACTATTCTAGCTTTACTTTCATCGCCTTCTTTTTGCCCTTCTACTATTACCATCATTGATGTATCAGGTAAGAATTTCTCAAAGGTCTCTTCTTTAGCTTGCTTAACTAAATTCTTTCTATCAGCTAAAAATAAAATTCTTTTAACATAGTTATTTCTTAAGAAAATGTCGCTAATCGCACATGAAACTCTAGTTTTTCCAGTTCCTGTTGCTAAAACGATAAGAGATCTAGAGTGGCGAGTTTTAAAATGCTTGATTACTTCTTCGATAGCATCTTTTTGGTAGTATCTATCACAGATTTCAGCTCTAGGATAAGTGTCATCAAGTTTAAAATTACGTTTTTGAATGATATATTCCAATTCATCCTTTTTATGAAAAGCAAAGACAGTTCTAGGAGGATATAGACCATCTATAATTTTAATTTCGTAACCGTTTGTATAATAGATTACAGGTCTTACACCATATTTCTTTTCCAAACAATCAGCATATAAACATGCTTGAACTTTGCCTTGTTCTTCATTAACTACTGACTTTTTAGCTTCAATTAACGCTAGTGGTTTACCATCATCACCAAAAAGGACATAATCAACAAAGCCATTACCAGTTAAGTTTTCAGTTGTCTTAGGCATTCCAACTACTGGAGTTTCAATGCATGCCTTACTTTTTTCGATTATATTTTTATCAGTTAAAACATCCCATCCTGCTCTTCTTAGTTTAGGGTCTATGAGTTTTAATCTAGTTTCTTTCTCACTCATTGGCATAATCTATTCCTCCTTCCTTAGCCAAAATACTCATCCATTTTCTTATCTAAAAGTTCTTGATAGAGTTTTATACGTTGTTGGCAGTTAAATTTCAATTTATCTACTAATTTTACGAATTTAGAAAACTCTGTTTCATCATCCAATGTAGGTTTGAAAACCTGGTATTCCCTTAACATGCCGTTTGTTATCTGATTAACAGAAGCTGTCTGTGTTGTAGTTAATTGAATTTTAAAATAGTCTGAACACATAAAAGTTTGCAAAATATATGGAAACTCAGTTCTAATAACCATCATAAATGCGCCCCATGTCATTTCTTCCTTGGGGTTACGTATTAGGCATGTTTTACCAACTAATCTAGATGAGCCATTTCTTGAACACATCAAAATATCTAAATCGTGTATTATCTTCTTTTTATCGATTTTCTTGGTATCAACTCTTACCACATCATCTTCCAGTTGGAGTTGATTATTTTGTATGTTTCCAGATCTTAAAACAATTGTTCCCTCGTTTTGGATGTTTTCAGGTTTATATGTTAAACCAATAATTCCCGTGCATATATCTTCAAACTTACATATTGCAGAATTATCAGTAATTTTTTTACCAAACATCTCAATAAATCGTGATTTAATCAAACAGTCTAGAGAATTAATACTTTGTTTCTCTCTTTCTATATTTTTTTCGATTAGAACAAGATTTTTTACTATTTCATTCTGACTAAAATTTTGGTTATATTTATAATCGATGTTTTGAATGTATGATTTACTAACATTCTTTATTCCAATGCCTTTAAAACCATAATTTAGAATCTGATAATTGTCTTTTTCTAGAAAATATTTAACAGCTAATGCGTTGGTTTGGCTTTTAGGTTTAAGAACATAGTTGTGGTCAGATACAGAAAACTTGCCATTATAATGTTTACAATTACCTGTCCCACCATCCCCTATAATAAGAAATTCTCCATCATAAATAAAATCGTCACAATATTTATCTATTGTGTTAGATGAAGTAAAAAATGGATAGTTACCTTTATCAGAACCATATGAGGCACTGAGTTTTGACTTCGGCATGAATTCAAATAAGTCCATTAACTTCATACAGCCGTCACTCCTTTAGCATCTTTTCTAAATCAGCTAGCAAAGTTTCGGCTTCTTCATAGGATTTTTTAATATCAGCTAAAATTTCACTAGTAGGTCTATAGTTGACTTGAACTTTCTCGATTTGCTTATATTTATTAAACGAAAGATCATAGTCATTTTTTCTAATTTCATCGACTGGAACTAAGAAAGATTGGTCGGTTCTACTTCTACTCTTTTCTAAATGAAGATTATTAAAACGTTCGATGATATCAGGAATATTTGAACCTTCTACAGGCGTTCTTTTAACATCTAAACTGTAACCATCATTCGTCATGTTATAGAACCAAACATCTTGAGTTCCACCATTACCAGTCTTTTCAAAAATTAAGAACGAGGTTTTAACGCCTGCGCCTTTACTAGCTGAGCCCTTTTTAGATGAAGCTTGGAAGATACCCATTGGCATTGAAACAACACCAATAAGTCTTTGCTTATCGACTAATTCGCTTCTTAAAGTTTTAAATGCATTTGCTCCATTAGTTAAAACACCATCAGGAACGATAGTCATGCATCTACCACCTGGTTTTAGAAGCATATCCATTAAGGCAACAAATAATAATTCTGTCTTTTTAGTTTTTGTAATAGCTAAGATTTTGCCATTTGTTGCTGATTCAACAAGGCTACCACTAAAAGGTGGATTCGCTAAAACGAGGTCAAATTTACCTATATAATTCTTGGCGTTTTCGTTTTCTAATAATGAATCCATCGAGAAATTTGGATTTTTAATTCCATGAAGAACAGAGTTCATGTATCCAATACGAGCCATATTAGGGTCGTTATCACAACCAAAGAACATATCGTTATTAAATACATTTTGATTATGAACATTCATCATCTCGGTTTTTTGATGAGTTTGGATGTATTTTGCACTTTCAATAATAAAACCAGCAGTTCCCATTGCTGGGTCAATAATCTTTTCACCTAGCTTTGGTTTCATCATCTCCACTGCCATATCAATAATGTGACGTGGTGTTCTATACTGACCTGAAATACCACTACCACACATATACTCATAGACATCACCCATGAGGTCGGTCTTGGTAAAGTTAAGCTCATCATCAGAAAGTTTGTCGACTACTGATTGAAGCAATCTTTCTTTATCATCAAAACCAAAACTATATTTCTTAGCGTATAAACCAAATTTACCTATTGCTTTGTTATCTGGGTCTTTAATAAATGGGACAACATATTCTTTAATTCTTCTAGCCAAATCCAATGAATTAAGATTCTTAAAGTTCTTCCATCTTAAATCTGCATAAGGAATTCTAAACTTTAGTTGTTTAACACCATTTATCACTTCATAGTTTTCATATTCACCATCTTTAAAAACTAGTTCTTCTTGTCTTGGCTTAATGCCTAAAACTGACGCTTGAGCCTCAGTAGCGCTTTGTTTGTCATCAAGCATCTTAATAAACATCAAAGTAGTCAATTGGTTAACTATATCAGAGACTTGAGCCATGTTTTCGTTATAAAAATCTTGCCAAATCGCATCAATTTTGTTTTTCAAACTCCCAGTAATCATTATTCTTAAACCTCTATTTCTATGTTATTTTTCTCAAAAAGTTCTCTTAGTTTTCTCTTCACTCTCATAGTTGGTTCAAATTTTCCTGATTCCCATCTACTAACAGTGACCAGTTTAACACCTAAGAGTTCTGCAAATTCACTTTGAGTGAGTAGTAACTTTTTTCTTAGTTTTTTAATTGCAACTGCATACTTCATAGATTTCTCCTTACTCACATATTTATCACAATTTTATCATTTTTCTTTGCTATTCTCAACTTATAATAACAAGTAAATTTTTATACACGGAGGTTTTTTACTTATGACTATTTTTGAAAAACGTGAAATTTTAGAAAAAGCTAGTTCTTTCTTAGCAAAAGACGATTTAGAAAAGCTATCAAAAACTTTAGACGAAATCGATGGCATAAAATCAACACCTTCTAATTTAGAACTACTAGAACTTTTTAAAACTGCCAAATCAGTTGAGGGGTGTTCTACTAAGTCTATGAAATACTATGTGTATCTTATTAGTGACTTTTTAAACAAAACTCAAATACCAGTTAAAGAAATGACTACAGATGATATTCGAAGTTACTTAAATAACCATTCAGTTAATTCAACAGGCTCTAAGGTTTCTATGGATAATATCAGGAGAGTTCTTTCTTCTTTTTTTGCTTGGCTTGAGGAGGAAGATTATATTCGAAAGAATCCAGTTAAGCGAATTCACAAAATTAAATCTATTAAAACTATTAAAAAAGTCTTTAGTGACGAGAATATTGAGAACTTAAAAGATGCGTGTACATACTTAAGAAACAAAGTAATTATCGAACTTTTATCCTCTACTGGTATGAGAGTTGGTGAATTAGTAACAATAAATAAGTCGAGTGTAGATTTTGAAAACAAAGAATGCATTGTATTGGGGAAAGGTGGTAAACAAAGAAAGGTTTATTTTGATTCAAAAACAAAAATTCATTTACAAGCATATTTAGCTTCTAGAACAGATAATAATGAAGCATTATTTGTTTCCCTCTTCTACCCTTTCAATCGTCTTCAAATAAGTGGTGTTGAAATAATGCTAAGAAAGCTAGGCTCTGAGACGACTATTGATAATGTTCATCCTCATAGATTTAGAAGGACTTTAGCAACGAAAGCTATTGATAAGGGTATGCCAGTTGAACAGGTGCAAATTTTACTAGGACACACAAAAATAGACACTACTATGCATTATGCAATAGTAGATCAGACTAACGTTAAAAACTCTTATAGGCGATATATTGGATAGTTTAAATCACGATTTATCGGAGGTGTTTGCTATGGAATGTAAACCTTTAGGTAGTCTCGTCAAATTCGTTGGAGGATATTCTTTTAAGAGTGAAAAATATGTTCCTAGTGGTTTAAGAGTTATCAGAATCGCGAACGTACAGGATGGTATTTTAGAAGATAATGCACCTTGTTATTATCCCATTGAATATAAAGATATGATTGGTGACGCGCTTTTAAAAGAAGGTGACCTTTTAATGTCTTTAACTGGTAACGTTGGTAGAGTAGCGTTTATGACGGATGAATTTCTACCTGCAGGTTTAAATCAACGAGTCGAATGTCTTAGAACGGACGATGATATTATTAAAAAATATCTTTTCTATATGTTCAAATCCAAAACTTTTATTCAAGAGGCTCTAAAAAATGCTACTGGGGTGGCACAACTAAATATGTCTACTACTTGGCTTAAAGATTATATGGTCCCGATTAAAGGTTCTAATGAAATGAACTCATTAATAAAGACCCTAGATTCAATAGAATCAGCTATTTTATCCGAGAAAAATGCAATTTTAAAATATGATTCACTGATTAAATCACGATTTATTGAGGGAGGTTGTCTACCATGTTAAGAAAGCTTAAAGAACTCGTTTATATGAATAGATACCCTCAAATAAGTGCTAGCGAATTAGAAGCTTTGAGAGAAGATACGGATGAGGTTATGCTACTCCCTAGCTCGAATGATTATGGGTGGTTTACTTCTTTTAATTCTGGTGAAAGTTATATAATTAACGCAGAAGTAATTACATTAGGACGTGCTAGGTATGCAAACATTAAATATTGCAACGGACCCTTCATTTCTTCAAATAATCACATAATTGAAACTAAGAATAAGAACCAACTAAGAGCCAGATATTTATATAATTTTCTTTCTTATACTTCTAAAACCTACTAAGTGGAATCTACAAGCTATCCAAAATTTGAGAAAGACATATTTGAGAATACGACTCTTGATGTTCCTGAAGTTTCAGTTCAAGATGCTCGAATTAAAGAGTTTGATCTTTTAAATAATGCTATTTTTGACGAAAAAAGACATCTTAGTGAGTTCGATAGCCTGATTAAATCACGATTTATCGGAGGTGTTTGCTATGGAATGTAAACCTTTAGGTAGTCTCGTCAAATTCGTTGGAGGATATTCTTTTAAGAGTGAAAAATATGTTCCTAGTGGTTTAAGAGTTATCAGAATCGCGAACGTACAGGATGGTATTTTAGAAGATAATGCACCTTGTTATTATCCCATTGAATATAAAGATATGATTGGTGACGCGCTTTTAAAAGAAGGTGACCTTTTAATGTCTTTAACTGGTAACGTTGGTAGAGTAGCGTTTATGACGGATGAATTTCTACCTGCAGGTTTAAATCAACGAGTCGAATGTCTTAGAACGGACGATGATATTATTAAAAAATATCTTTTCTATATGTTCAAATCCAAAACTTTTATTCAAGAGGCTCTAAAAAATGCTACTGGGGTGGCACAACTAAATATGTCTACTACTTGGCTTAAAGATTATATGGTCCCGATTAAAGGTTCTAATGAAATGAACTCATTAATAAAGACCCTAGATTCAATAGAATCAGCTATTTTATCCGAGAAAAATGCAATTTTAAAATATGATTCACTGATTAAATCACGATTTAATGAACTTCTTGATAAAAACCAAACACACGTAAGTAAAATTGGCGACCTTGTTGATAGAAATATAAAATCCGCTAAGAAAACCTATAATAGTGATCAAGAAATCAAGTATATCGACATTGGTTCAATTGATAATAAAAGTAATAAGATAGTTTCTTCGACAACATATCTTGTCAAAAATGCTCCGTCTAGAGCAAAACAATGTTTGAAACAAGGAGATGTTCTAGTTTCTACTGTTAGACCAAATTTAAAAAATATAGCCTTATTTGATGAAGCAAATACTGGATATGTTGGGACGTCTGGGTTCTGTGTTTTAAGAAGTCTAAATGTGAATAAATATTTCTTATTACACTCAGTGCTAACAGATGATTTTACAAAAGATATGGTTCAACTAACAACAGGCGCATCATATCCAGCAATTAGAGATGATGACATCTTAAATTATGAAATTATTGTCGTTGATATAAATAAGCAAAACGAATTTGGAAAAGTAGCCGAGCAAATAGATAAATTGAAATTTATCAATAAAAGATAAATTTGGATTGAAACCCTCTTACTTGCAAGATTTTTTCTCAAAAATGATAAAAAGTTTTTTGTGCGACAAAAAGTTTATTGTGCTATAAAAAGTTTTTAGTGCAAAACCACAAGCTAAAACTTCATTGTTAGGGAATAGGATGTTAAGTTGCTTATGCTCAACTTATGTTAAAAAACTGCTAAATTTTGCTAATTTTGGCTCAAAAAAAGGCTTGATTAGCCATTTCTAGCGTATCAAACCATTGCTTTCAATATGGCAATAAATACCAATTGTGATGCACTTGCGACCCTTGTTTCTTTTTGCAACCCCTTTGCTAATTTTGCGACCCCTACATAAGGTGTAAGTTATATCTATAGTTCTACCTATATTTCCCAAAGTACTCTTCTTCACCTGCTAGTCTTGCTTTTGCTGCTTCTCTTTTAGTTTTGAATCTACCAATAATATGAGCTTTTCTTTGAAAGATAATCTGAGCAACCCATAGTCCTCTATCTTTATCAAAGTGAACTCCTCGTACTCCAGAAGTATTATTTTTATTTAGTTTCCTATCTTTTTAAATGCCACACTTCATAGTTCCATCGACTAATCCGCGATCTAAAGTAGGAAGGGACGCCTTATTTTCATCATTCTTGCATCCACAAGAAACCGTAACTCCTGTAGTTAAGTACGTGGTCGGTACAAAACAGGTATTTCCACAGTTGCATTTGCACTCCCAATAATTCTTTTTGCTTTTTGTATAGGCAAATCCAATAACTGTTAGTCTTCCAAATTTCTGACCTGTTAAGTCAACGGTTCTTCTTTTTAAACATCCACAGGATTTAGTATGACCTAAGTGCAGTTTATTAATGGTAAGTTCTACAATATTTCCACAATCACATCTACATTTATAAATAGTTGTTGAGTGATATCTTTTATCAGTTTTCTCTATAACTACTAAACGGCCATATCTTTTACCGATTTCATTAGACATCTAAACCACTTCTTTCCTTATTTTTAAAAGCAACTCCAAAATGTGAATTAATAATTGTTCCGTGGTTTATATTTGAAACATCATGCTCATAGAGCTTTTGTGTCGTATAAGTTAATATGTCTCCTTTTTGCCAGGGAGTTTTCAAATATTTTTTTAGACTTAGCAAACATGGAGAGCATTCACTACCAACATTAACCAGGGCAAAACATAAGGATGGAGTTACAGGATAAAATGAAATCAACTCAAGAGATAATCCTGAATCAGCAAAGCCACTTATAGCAACCGGATAACAATCGCCTATTATGAAATCTACAGGTCCTCTTTTTTCAAAGAAAATAAAATATTTACCAAATATTCCAAAACAATCTCTCATCATAAAACTTTTGATTGGCTTATCTATCAAATCATTATTTACAACATCATCGAAAGAACGACATTTAACTAAAACACTTAAATTCCTCTTCCAAAGTTCTACAAAGTTGCCATCATTTTGGTATTCGCTATACATAGCTTTACTTTCATTGCTTAGATTATTAAATATATCAACTGCATTTTTAGATCTAAAGGCGAGCAATGCACAAAAAAATCTTAATGATGCTTCTTCTTTTAAAGTTAGTGATATTTCGTGTTTGTTTAAAATCTTAGTCTTAATTAAATATCCGATTTCCTGCTCATATTTTGCAAAATCTTTTTCTATTTGTGATGGGTTATTTTGATTAACAAAACTACTATTATAAAGTTGCTTTTCCATAAACACATCTCTCGTGTTCTTAACAGATACCGTTTTATCCTTTAATGAATAAAAGAAAAGATTATTAGAATCATCAAAACAAAAATTCCTTAGTATAAATTGTGGAATATAATGTTGACGTATTGGTTCATGTTTATTTCGCCTTTGCAACTTAATCACCTACCAATAAAATTATACCTTATTTCAAGTCCATAAAATAGACGCTAAAGCAAAAAAGCTCACTAAGCATAATATTAGTTAACTTAATCAAAATCAATGCAAATCTCTATTATTTATATCGTAATATCTATACCTACAATGAATTTAAAGGTTATAGTTCCATCTCTATTAACAATTGCTTTATCAAGAACGGTCATCCAAAGATTATCTTCCCAATCTGTTAGTATTTCCCCTGCTTCTTTAAAGGTTGCTAAATAAGAATTTAATTCTAAAAGTTTACCTTTTCTAATTTGCTTTTCATCATTTAATTCATCTAATTTATTTTTTGTCTTTTCATATCTTGCTTCGAGCTCTTTATATTTTTTAGCGTAATCATCTTGATTTTGAGAGTGTGAAGCATTTTCTCTTACTAGTTTTCTAGCTAACTCTCTAATAGCTTCAAGTTCACTTTCAGTTTCACTAATAGCATTATCAATTAGCGAGGTATCAGTTAAAGTCTTGATTACTTCATTTGCATCATTTATAACCTGCTCTTTATTAATCATTACTTGGTTGTAGGCTTTAATGAATTTGCTCTTAACTTCATCTTCAGTTATAAAAGGTGTTTGGCATTTATCATGGACATCAGAATATTTTTTGTTGCAACGATAGATTTCTTTTCGCCATGGTTTTGTCGAATGCCATATTTTCTTACCATAAAATCCACTGCAATCACCACATACTAATTTAGATGAGAACGAATTAACTGAAGAATAAGATGGTCCGATTTCCTTTCTTCTTTTTATTTCTGCTTGAACCATTTCCCACATATCTTTATCGATAATTGCTGGGTGGCTATTTTCAACAAAATATTGAGGTAGTTCACCTTGATTTTTGACAGCCTTATGCTCTAAAAAGTCCTTAATAAAGGTTTTTTGAAGGATAGCATCACCCTTATATTTTTCGTTTGTAAGAATCGAGGTGACAGTGTTTTTGGCCCATTAAGTCTTACCTCCAGGAACAAGAACATGCATTAAATTAAGCCTATTAGCAATTGCACTAGCTGTTTTCCCACATACCAAAAATTCTCTATAAATAAGTCTGACTATCACTGCTTGCTCTTTATCAATTGCAATCTTTTCGTTTTCCTTTTTATAGCCTAGAAAGGTCTTATAAGCAAAAGTTACCTTGCCTTCTTTCATTTGCCACCTTTTTCCCATTGTGACGTTTTGACTTATTGATCTTGATTCTTCTTGAGCGATTGATGACATAATGGCAAGTAAAAACTCCGCTTTATCATCAAAAGTCCATAGATTCTCTTTTTCAAAATAGACCTCTACCCCTTTTGCTTTTAACTTTCTTGTATAGTTAATAATATCTAAGGTGTTTCTAGCAAAACGAGATATGGATTTAGTTATGATTAAATCAATCTTTCCACCTAAAGCATCTTCTATCATTTGTTTAAATTGAGTTCTATTTTTTGTATTTGTGCCAGATATACCTTCATCGGCATAAAACTTGACTAATTCCCAGTCAGGTTTTGAATTAATGTAGTTTTCATAGTAATTGCATTGGGCCTCAAAAGATGTAAATTGCTCATCACTATCAGTTGAAACACCCGGCACACTAAAAAAAGCGGCCTTACTCGAATTTGAGCTAGGTCGCTTTTTCGTTTAATTAAATTTTTCAAATTCTAACGCTAAGTTTTCTATGTTGTCTTTTTGCCTGTATATATCGAATCCGTATTCTCTAGACAAGTTTAAGATTCTGTGAATATTCTTATCAGAGCACTTCTTTCCAACATAGATAGCAGCAATCTTTGGCGCAGGAAATTTAATATTAGCTTCACCAATTATTCGCCATTCTTTTTGAAAACTCCATTCACTAAATTTTGTTAAAAATAAATGTATATAATCCAAACCTCTATCGATTTGTGATATCTCCCCATTTGAAATTAAAGCAACAAAAGACTCTAAAAATGCACCAACAAGAATTTTAATGATATTTGTCTCCCTTTTGTTACCATACACTACCGGAAACGTGTTTAACTGAAAATCGATACTGCTATTAGACTCATATTCGATGCAATAGCCTTCGTAATTATGCGAGTACATCTCCCACATTACCTGACTTTTATTAGTCTCTGATAAAGAGCATATACCGATCTCTTTTCTTGCATTTAAGGCTTTCATTACTACACCTTCAAAAGATTTCAGGTTAGCTTCATTTTGCCACATTCCAGAAAGCAATGCGCCAAAAGTCTCAAGTGCAGCAACATCTTCTTGTTCCTCAGCGGCAATTGCAGTTATTCTTTTAATATCGAAATTATTATCTCTATCTAAGCATTTATGTAAAAGCTTTTTAAAATCATTCTTGCTTAATGATGAAGGAAAACCAGATACCATATTGGCAATCTCATCTATAACTGCTCTTTTTATTATGCCTTCTCTCTTGAAGATTGAATCGTACGAGAAATTTGCTGAACACTCAAATTGGTCATCGAGTTTTTCAGCTTGACACAAATATAAATATTTGTTGACAATCATATCTTCAGTAAAATCATCAAACGAGCGATACTTATAAAGCTTCTTTGGAAATCTTGTTAAATGCTCTTGACGACTATATGGTTCACCAAGTTCTTTGCTATACCCAGTGAGACTTAATTTAAGAGATAAAGCTTCTTTAATATACAATTTTGCATCTTTTTTATTCAAAAATGGTCACCTCCAATTGACTTATAGTTTTTTATAGTACTCTTCAATTTTCTTAGCCATCATCTTTCTTCTTTGAACTAAGAACTTATCTTGATAGTCATTGTAATTCCAATCTTTTACTCCTAATGGTATACAATTTTGTGTAAGATTTTTTTCGAGTTCGCTAGCTGTCATAGGATATCCAAACACATGTCCTGTACTTTCTGCAGATTCGAATGCATCTTTGAAATAAACATTTGGAGCCTTATCACCTACTGCTATGTTGATTGGTGTATCTAAATATGTGTAGTTTGCAACTTGGTTATAAATTGAACGGTTATTCAAGGCTTGCTGTTGCTGTAAGTAATGTTTTGGAAATATGTGATGCACATCACTCGCACCATATAAATCACGGACGGTTGATGTTGCAGAGAATAATCCTTTATCACCATTTACAATTTGAGCTGCAAAATAAGTCGATAAAGCTGGTGCTGATGAGTTTGGTGTCTCTAATCTTTGAGGGAGAGCAAATTCCCAAAATGCAGGTGATAAATCAGCGGCTTCTATTTCAGTCAAATACTTAACAACACCTTTTTCGTTGATATTTCTGATATCAGCGTCCATTCTAGTTTCAGGCGAACCAGAGTATCTTCCAGTTAAAATAGACATCACAAGCCACTTGGCTGTGTATCTCTTGATTTCTGTCTTCTCAACTTCACCACTAAGAACTAATTTTAAAAATACAACGTATGCAAAATCTAATGCGTTTTGTGAATTGATTAGTTTACTGCTAATGAATCCAGCACTTTTTACAGCTAACGCAAACTGCTCAAAGTAATATTGACGCATAAAATGCTTAATACCTTCTGTTAACTTGTTGAATGAATCTTCTACTATTTCTTCTTTATAGTCTCGAGTTTCAAAATCACGACCTGATAAAAGGCTTACTAAATCTTTTAATTTTCCTCTTGAAAACATATGAACGAAAGAAACTCTAAGCATATCTTCATATGAAGGATTATAAATTGAATCATTATCATCTCTTAACCACTTCATGCTTTGACCGAATTCTGATTCAACGAACTCTTTATCGTTCTTTTCAAGTGTATCATAGAAAACAGGATCTATTGAAATATGGCAGAAATGGTCTATTGCTTTTCTTAATACATTTCCACCATATTTTTCATCTGCTGCAATCTTACTCATTACAAAGTCTGCTTGACTTAATACTGCACCTTCTTTATTAATTCTAATGAATATATCAGTAACGGTATCAACATCTAAGTCGGATGCTAATTCAACTACGCCTATATCTTTTGTCCTAATATCAATTACGCGCTTTATCTTCTTGTTAAGCTCTTTTATATCCATGTCTGGATTTTCTTCACAATAGTTTGTTATGAATTCAAAATCATCAAAATTATCATCAAAGAAAATAGAGATATCATCAATCCATCTTTTACTCTTTATATGAGATTGGTCTTGAACTTCAAAAACGTTCTCTTCTTCCTTAGCAAATGGGTTATATGCGATTCTTATTGGTCTTTCTTTGTATTCTTTATTAAGAACTGTTCTGCCTAAAATAGCAGCTGTTAATGCAGTAACCCTTTGTTGACCATCAATTAAAATTCTTTGCCCTTTTGATATAGTTCCGTCTTTAAGTTTTAAATCATGACTTCTACTAACAATTAAATATCCAACTGGATATCCGTTATATAATGAATCAATTAGATTTCTTACCTGAACCGCCTTCCAAACGAATGGTCTTTGAATTTCTGGTATAACTACTTCTTTAGTTTTAATCCACGAAAGAATAGTATCAACAGAATGTTTTTCTATTTCGTATTTTTGATTTCCCATATACTAATCCTCTACATTCATTCCTGCTTCTAAAAACAGCTCATATAGTTTTTTCTTAATTTTAATTGTTGGTTCGAATTGACCCGTTTCCCATCTAGTAACTGTCGTCTTTCCAACACCAAGCAATTCCACAAATTCAATCTGAGTTAAAAATTTTCGTTCTCTATATTCTTTAATTTTTTGAGCGTAATTAATCACCTTAACTAATCTCCAGAATCTTTTGCTATATTTCTATCACAAAAGTCACACTTTTACAATCGAACAGACCTATCGTTTTTTATAGGATATCTAACACTGAAGCCTATAAAGAAATGTATGATCCGAAAAATAGTAAAGTGTCTACAAAATGTTGATTAGTGCATAGGTGTATCGTTTTTTAGTAAACGTAAATAAATAACACCCTTTCGAGAAAATTTTAATTTCCTAAAATTACATCGAGGTGATTAAAATGAGTAAATATAAATCTGATTATGAAAGACTAGAAATGGTCAAAAAGTTTAAATGTTCGAACAAGTCGATTTCACAATTTAGTAAAGACGAAAATATTCCTTACGCTACAATAAGAGATTGGATAAGAGCTTTTGATAATATTGATGGTGAATTTGTAAAATTAAAAAAAGAAATTTCTAAGCCTGGTGTTATATTGGAAAATAATGATGCCACACTTAAATTACTTAAAAATGAGGAAATTTATCACAAAAATTCTCATTTTACTAGATTCGATCATTCGGTTGTTGTCATAGAATTTGCAAAAATAAAAATTACAACCTCTTTGCAACAAGCTTTAGAAATAATGAGCCAATACTATGATAGATTTAAATAAGGTAAAAAATTGCTATCTTTATACTAGCAAAGTCGATATGCGTTTTGGAATTTTCGCTATTCAAAAAAGACTTGCGCTATCTTTTACTCCAATTGAAATATTAGGTTCAATTTTTATATTTGTTTCTCGAGATCGAAAACAAGTAAAAATTTACTATGAAGATGAATATGGAAGTTGGTTATTCATCAACAAAATGAAATATTATAAGGTACAAATCGAAGCGATGATTGAAGCTAAAGAAATCAGCAAAGATGATTTAAATTATTTGCTAAAAGGCGTTGAATTAAAGTCGAAAATTGAACACCAATATAGTATATAAAATGCACCTTCAAAAACATCGAGTAGAGAGTGAAAAGAAATCCTTTCCCGCTCCCTCTCACACCACCGTACGTACGGTCTTCCGTATACGGCGGTTTAAATA
>OLIT01001726.1_pt1 | contig 17947 bp, 9 predicted proteins | sample 1601341 | NCBI WGS metagenome assembly OLIT01 (sample SAMEA2452121, study PRJEB22498) | human gut metagenome | biome: human feces; feature: human gut; material: feces | place: Australia | collected 2012
GTTCGTATGTCAAAGTGATTCCCGAAGAAAACAAGATTATCGGTTATACCACCCGCAATAGCGGAGGAGTTCCCGAAAACTTCAAGAACTACTTCATCATTGAATTTGACAAGCCCTTCACTTACAAAGCTACGGTAGCCAACGGCAACCTGCAAGAGAACGTTGCCGAACAGACTACCGACCATGCCGGAGCCATTATCGGTTTCCAGACACGCAAAGGCGAACAGGTACATGCCCGAATCGCTTCTTCTTTCATCAGCTTTGAACAAGCTGCCGCGAATATGAAAGAATTGGGTAAAGACAATATCGAACAACTGGCAAGAAAAGGGAAAGAAGCCTGGAATCAGGTATTAGGAAAGATAGAAGTGGAAGGCGGCAATCTCGACCAATACCGTACATTCTATTCTTGCCTGTACCGTTCACTGCTTTTCCCGCGCAAGTTCTACGAACTGGATGCTGCCGGACAACCGGTTCATTACAGCCCGTACAACGGTCAGGTTCTGCCGGGATATATGTACACCGACACCGGTTTCTGGGATACTTTCCGTTGCCTGTTCCCGTTGTTGAACCTGATGTACCCGTCGGTCAACAAGGAAATGCAGGAAGGACTTATCAATACGTATAAAGAGAGCGGATTCTTCCCCGAATGGGCAAGTCCGGGACACAGAGGTTGCATGGTCGGCAATAACTCCGCTTCTATCCTGGTAGACGCTTATATGAAAGGCGTGAAAGTGGACGATGTAAAGACTTTGTATGAAGGATTGATTCACGGCACGGAGAATGTACACCCCGAAGTCTCTTCAACAGGACGCTTGGGACATGAATATTACAACAAACTGGGCTATGTACCCTATGATGTAAAAATCAACGAGAACGCCGCCCGTACACTGGAATATGCATACAACGATTGGTGTATCTACAAACTCGCCAAAGAACTGAAACGTCCGAAAAAGGAAATCAACCTCTTTGCCAAACGTGCCATGAACTACAAGAATCTTTTCGACAAAGAATCCAAACTGATGCGCGGCCGCAACGAGGACGGTACATTCCAGTCTCCATTCTCTCCGTTGAAATGGGGGGACGCTTTCACGGAAGGAAACAGCTGGCACTACACCTGGTCTGTATTCCACGACCCGCAAGGGCTTATCGACCTGATGGGTGGGAAAGACATGTTCAGCACAATGATGGACTCCGTATTTGCCGTACCACCAGTTTTTGACGACAGCTACTACGGACAGGTGATTCACGAAATCCGTGAAATGACCGTTATGAACATGGGTAACTATGCACATGGCAACCAGCCTATCCAACACATGATTTACTTGTATGACTATGCCGGTCAGCCTTGGAAAGCCCAATACTGGCTGCGTCAGGTTATGGACAGAATGTACACTCCGGGGCCGGACGGTTATTGCGGCGACGAAGACAACGGACAGACTTCCGCCTGGTATGTATTTTCGGCACTGGGATTCTACCCTGTCTGCCCGGGAACGGATGAGTATATCGTAGGTGCTCCATTATTCAAGAAAGCAACTCTTCATTTTGAGAACGGCAACAGTTTAGTGATTGATGCTCCGAACAACAGCAAAAAGAACTTCTATGTCAACTCGTTGAATGTCAACGGAACTGATTACACCAAGAATTATCTTCGCCACGAAGACTTATTCAAAGGTGGCACTATCAAGGTAGATATGGGTAACCGACCGAATAAGGACAGAGGAACGAAAGAAGAGGATATGCCTTATTCTTTTTCCAAAGAGCAATAATCCTTTCTCAATAAATACATAGTTAAAACATTGCCGGAATCCATCTCATTTCTCGCTGAGGTGGTTTCCGGCAATTTCAGTCTACATCCTGTTTATTGCGGACATCATCTGCATAAAAATTCCTCAATTATCTTCTGTGACAGAATATTCTTCGTATCTTTGTTTCAGTTTCTATTATAAAAGCAGAGATTATGAGCAAACTTTATCCTATCGGTATCCAAAACTTTGAAAGCCTCCGAAAAGATGGCTACTACTATGTAGACAAAACGGAGATAATCTACAATCTAGCAAAAACCGGACGTTATTACTTCCTCAGCCGCCCCCGTCGCTTTGGTAAAAGTTTGCTGATTTCCACCCTCGAAGCTTACTTTCAAGGGAAAAAGGAACTCTTTACCGGACTGGCAATGGAGAAACTGGAAAAAGACTGGATTACCTATCCCATCCTGCATTTAGATTTAAACACCGAAAACTACAGCATCCCCCAAAACCTGGAACTGAAGTTAGAACGTGCCCTATCCGCTTGGGAACAGCTCTATGGAAGTGACCCCGCCGAAAAATCATTAGCGTCACGATTTGAAGGAATCATTCAACGGGCATACGAAAAGACGGGCCAACGTGTAGTTATCCTCGTTGACGAATATGACAAGCCCATGCTTCAGGCTATCGGCGACGAGGCGTTGCAAACGGCTTACCGCAATACGCTGAAAGGGTTCTACGGAGCACTGAAAAGCAAAGACGGCTGCATCCGTTTCGGGATATTGACGGGAGTGACCAAATTCAGCAAGGTCAGCGTATTCAGCGACCTGAACAATCTGGACGACATATCAATGTGGAACGAATATATCGAAATCTGCGGCATCAGTGATCGGGAACTGGAGATAAACTTCAAGGATGACCTGCACGAACTGGCGGATGCAAACGGAATGACCTACGAAGCTACCCGCGAGAAAGTAAAACAATATTATGACGGTTATCACTTCACGCACAACTCCATCGGCATGTACAACCCTTTCAGCCTGCTCCATACATTCAAGCGGAAAGAGTTCGGCAGCTACTGGTTTGCTACGGGTACGCCCACGTATCTCGTCACCCTGCTGCAAAATCACAACTACGACCTTACCCATATCACTCACGAAGAAACATCGGTCGATGTATTGGACGGAATAGACAGTGCGGATACCGATCCCATCCCAGTAATTTATCAAAGCGGTTATCTGACCATAAAGGGTTACGATGCCCGTTTCGGGACTTACCGCCTTGGTTTTCCTAACCGTGAAGTAGAGGAAGGGTTCGTCAGGTTCCTTCTCCCATTCTACGCGAATGTAAGCACAAGCAAGTCCGCATTCGAAATAGGAAAGTTCGTGAAAGAAATAGAGCAGGGAGACTACGACAGTTTCTTCCGCCGTTTGCAAAGTTTCTTTGCCGATACTCCTTATGAAACAATTACCGGTCACACCAAGAATAAAGAACGTGAACTAGAACTGCACTATCAGAATGTACTTTTCATCGTCTTCAAACTGATGGGATTCTACACAAAAGTGGAATATCACACAAACGAAGGACGTATCGACCTCGTATTGCAAACAGACCAATATATCTACATTATGGAATTCAAGCTGAACGGCACTGCGGAAGAGGCTCTGCAACAAATTAAAGAAAAACATTATGCCCTCCCATTCGAAACTGATTCTCGAAAGTTACTTCGGATAGGAGTAAACTTCTCCAGCAAAACAAGAAATATTGAGAAGTGGCTGGCGGAAGATTAACATATTTGATTAAACAACCTATAATCATGGAAGAAAAAATAGACTTCGAAAAAGTCCCTTACCAGTATCCGATGTGTCTCAACCGACAATGCCTCAAAGCAAGCACCTGCCTGAGACAAATCACCGAACAAAGCGTACCGGAGAATATCAAACATTGGATTATCGTCAGTCCCAAACATTTGGCAAGCATAGAAGGGGATTGCCCTTATTATCGTTCCAACAAAAAAATACAATATGCCAAAGGATTCATCGGAATGCTGGAGAATCTTCCCTACAAACAGATGCAAACCGTCATCCTACATCTAATGAGCTACTTCGGCCGTAGAACCTATTACCGCTCACGCAAAGGCGAACGCCTTCTCTCCCTTTCCGAACAACAACACGTATTGAATATCCTCAAGAACTGCGGCGTCTCCACCCCGCAACAGTTTGATGCATATGTCGAAGACTACGACTGGTAATCGTACCTCCTGATTGACATAACCGTCACATCCTGGCGACACAACTGTTACATCCGAAGGAAACGATTGTCACATCCTATCGACACAAGTGTCACATAGGGATGAAACGACTCTGCCAACGGCTTGGCACAGTAATGACACTGCGGAGGCACAGTTGTGCCAAGCCGTTGGCACAAACGTTAGTCAAGGCAATAGTGTGTTATCTAAGCCGCGTTGAGGAAACTAAGCTGACACTTGCTTCTAAAAGAGGAAGAAGAGGTGACAGCAAAAATACTGTCACCGTGCTATCACACGTTGCTGTCACATCATTACTAATTCACAATCAAACATTTAAATACAAACTCGTGACAGATGACAGCAAATTTTCACTTTTCAATTTCCTAGTAGCCTGGCTGAGAGGTTATATCTCCATCCATTTCCAAACAGAAATATAATTAATTGTTAATGTAGTTGCCCTAATATCCTCATACCACCATCTTTTTTTTCACTATAAATTGTTTATATTTGCCACAATAATCTATAAAAATATGTCCATACATCCTATTACTAGAGGAATTTAAGGAATTGAAGTTGAAAGAGACTGTGAATTTCGAACTCATGAACGAGATTTTCATCTCTCATCATTCCACAGCAATAGAAGGTTCTTCACTCACCGAAGAAGAAAGTCGATTGTTAATTGTAGATGGTATCACCGCCAAGGGAAAGCCGTTGTATGATCATAATATGATGAAGGATCATTTCGAAGCTTTGCGTTTTATAGTGGAACAAGCCAAGAAGAGACGTGAAATGACTCCTGTTTTTATACAGGAAATTTCTGCCCGCGCAATGCGTACAACAGGAAGTATAATTCATTCCAGCGCAGGAGATTATGACTCTTCTAAAGGAGACTGGCGCAAATCTTCCGTACATGTAGGTGACTATTACTTCGTAAACCATCAAAAAGTAGAACGTGAAGTAACCCGTCTATGTGAAATACTAAATCAACGTATCAAACAAGTTCAGACACCCGACGCTATCTATCAATTAGCTTTTGACGCCCATTTTTATCTGGTCAGTATTCATCCGTTTGCTGATGGAAACGGGAGAACTTCACGTTTATTGATGAACTATATCCTCTCTTATCATCAACTCCCCTTAGCCACTATCTTCAAAGAGGACAAACTGGAATATTACTAGGCATTGGAAGCATCCCGCCCCAAAGATGATGAAGAACCGGACTTAGGTCCTATCCGCAATTTTATCTTTGCTCACCAGATGAAATATCTTGCAATGGAAATCAAGAAATATAAAGAGGCGGAAAACAAAGGGGGGAATAAGATTTATGTTCTAAGCAAAGATATTTGGAAAGTGTGATAATATTACATATAGATTCTGGAATTTATCCACACTGATTCGCTACTGCTCCAGAAAGGGACTATATAAAAGACACAGAAGCTATTGTTTGATTCAATGCATTTCACTACCAAGAACTAAAGATTTTTGAGCTTTTACGAAAAAAATTATAAATTCAGCTAAGTGTTTATTAATTTAGCGTTGTTTTATTAGCAAAGGGAAGGAAAGTCGACACCTTCCTTTGGAGTTCAATAAAATGTATAACCATTAAATAAAATGTATGGAAAGCAAACATTCGCTTCAAAAGTCGAAGCTATTTCGAGCTTTACTGATTCTCTTGTTGATAGCAGTTCCTGTACAATGGGCTGCGGCACAGTTGACCTTATCGACTCCCCGTACAACTTTGGGTAGTGTTATTAAACAAATTCAATCACAATCAAAGTATCAGTTTTTTTACAATGACAAGCTGTCAACAATTACCGTTGGGCCGTTAAAAGTAAAAGATGTCTCTTTAGAGGAAGTTTTAAACACACTTCTGAAAAATAAAGATATCTCTTATAAAATAGAAGAGAATATTGTTTATTTATCAGAAAAAGGAGTTCCTGCTCCAAACCAACAACCAACTGGAAAAGAACGTACTATTACAGGCCAAGTTTTGGATGCTAAAGGAGAACCTCTGATTGGTGTCAGCATCCTGATAAAGGGTACAACTGATGGGGCTATAACTGACTTGGATGGTAACTATAAAGTGGTTACGAAGAACGCTAACCCTATTCTTGTATATTCTTATATAGGCTATAAGACACAAGAAATTCCATTAAAAGGTCAAACGGCTATAAATATTACAATGCTGGATGACACACAAGTAATAGATGAAGTTGTTGTCACTGCATTGGGCATCAAACGTTCGGAAAAGGCATTAAGTTATAATGTACAACAAGTGAACACCAATGAGATTACATCAAACAAAGATGCGAACTTTGTCAATTCTTTAAGTGGAAAAGTAGCAGGTGTCAATATCAATGCTTCTTCCTCAGGGGTTGGTGGTGTATCAAAAGTAGTGATGCGTGGTACAAAATCAATTATGCAATCTTCCAATGCACTATACGTAATCGATGGTGTACCCATTTTTTCCGGACGTTCAACGAAGAGTGGAGGTACGGAATTTGACTCACGAGGTTCCAGTGAACCGATTGCCGATATCAATCCTGAAGATATTGAATCAATGTCTGTATTGACGGGTGCTGCCGCAGCAGCTCTGTATGGTTCGGAAGCCGCTAACGGTGCAATTGTAATCACGACTAAAAAAGGTAAAGAAGGACGGGTAAGTATTACAGTCAATTCAAATACTGAATTTACAACCCCGTTTGTTATGCCACGTTTTCAAACTCGTTATGGAACAGGTATGGAAGGTGTGCAAAATATATCCGGTGCCCGTAGTTGGGGACGTAAACTCACAGAAGCTAACTATTATGGTTATAGTCCTCAGGATGATTATTTCCAAACTGGCGTTATTGCTACAGAGAGTGTCTCATTTTCTACCGGAACCGAGAAAAACCAGACATACGCTTCAGCAGCTGCTGTAAATTCAAAGGGTATCGTTCCTAACAACAAATACAATCGTTATAACTTTACCGTCCGAAATACGACCTCTTTTTTGGACGATAAAATGACATTGGATTTTGGAGCAAGTTATATTCTACAAAATGATAGAAATATGACAAACCAAGGTACATACAACAACCCGTTAGTGGGGGCTTATTTATTTCCGCGTGGCAATGACTGGGAAGATATTAGTATGTATGAGCGTTATGACCCGGCTCGCAAAATTTATACTCAATATTGGCCGGTTGGTGATGAAGCCATGACTATGCAGAATCCATATTGGGTGAATTATCGCAATCTGCGTGAGAACAAGAAAGACCGTTATATGCTGAATGCTAATTTAAGTTATCAGATATTAGACTGGTTAAGTGTTTCCGGTCGTGTTCGCCTGGATAACTCTAATAATGATTATACAGAGAAGTTCTATGCTTCCACCAATACTCAGTTGACGGAAAAATCGTCTCGCGGCTTATATGGAATTACCCGAACTAATGATAAGCAATTGTACGCAGACTTCCTTGTGAATATCAATAAAATGTTTGGTGAAACCATTTCATTGCAGGCAAACGTTGGTGGTTCTTTCTCCGATATACGTTCTGATGCAATGAAAGTACGTGGTCCGATTGCTGACGGTACCGATCCTTTCAAAAGTGAGACTGTCGGATTAACCAATTTCTTTGCTATTCAGAATTTGAGTCCGAGTAAGACAGAACGTTTGCAAGAAGGATGGAGAGAACAAACTCAATCTATATTCGCTTCTGCCGAATTAGGATATAAAAGTACCTATTATATAACACTGACCGGACGTAATGATTGGCCTTCACAATTGGCCGGACCAAACTCAAAAAGCAAGTCTTTTTTCTACCCGTCAGTCGGTGCTTCCGTAGTTCTTTCCGAATTGATGCCGAATTTGAATAAAGACTATTTGTCTTATATGAAACTACGTGGTTCCTGGGCATCTGTAGGTAGTGCTTTCGAAAGATATTTGGCTAATCCTCGTTATGAATGGACTGCGAATTCCGCTCAGTGGAGTATCATGACCCAATATCCTCTATACAATCTGAAGCCGGAACGGACTCAGTCTTTTGAAGTCGGATTAACTATGCGTTTCTTAAAGAACTTTGATTTAGACATTACATATTATAATGCCAAAACTATGAATCAAACATTTAATCCGCAGTTGCCGGTCAGTGGTTGGTCGGCCATGTATATTCAAACAGGAGCAGTACGAAATCAAGGTCTTGAACTTTCTTTGGGATATAAAAATACATGGAACAAATTTACTTGGGATACCGGAATTACATTCTCTATGAATAAGAATAAAATCCTGACCTTGGCCAGCAATGCAATCAATCCTGTCACAGGAGAGAATTTCTCTATTGGTACACTTGACATGGGAGGTTTAGGCGAAGCCCACTTCTTGTTAAAAGAAGGTGGCAGCATGGGCGACTTGTATTCTTTTATTGATTTGAAACGAGATAGTAATAATAAAATATACATTGACCAAGACGGGAAGATGACTACTGAGACAATCAAGGATCCTAAAAAATATATAAAACTGGGAAGTGTATTACCAAAAGGTAATTTAGCTTGGCGTAATAACTTCAGTTGGAATAACTTTAATGCCGGCTTCCTTGTTTCCGCACGTTTAGGTGGTGTTGTATTCTCTCGTACACAAGCCATGCTTGATTATTATGGAGTTTCTGAGGCAACTGCTGAAGCAAGAGACCACGGATATGTGCCGGTCAACGGTAATGATCACGTTAATCCGGAGACATGGTATGGAATTATTGGTGGCGGTACTTCTGTGCCACAATATTACACCTATTCTGCAACCAACGTCCGTCTGCAAGAAGTATCTTTGGGATATACTTTCCCTCGGAAAATGTTACATAATATCTGCGATATCAAAATATCCATGATCGGACGTAATCTTTGGATGATTTACAACAAAGCACCGTTTGATCCGGAAAGCATTGCTTCTACGGACAACTTCTATCAAGGAATAGACTACTTTATGATGCCATCTTTACGCAATATAGGTTTCAGTCTGAGTTTCAAATTCTAAACAACGCATTAATATGAGAAATAATATAATAAATAAGCTGTTTTTGGGGGCGTTGACTGTATCTTTTATATCTTGCACCAGTCAATATATGGATATAAATTCCAATCCATATCAGCCGGGAAGTTTAGCAGATGATGATTACGCCCTAGGGTCTGCAATGAGTAATTTGGCCGGTTGTGTTGTATCTAGTGATGTTAATACGGCACAGTTTACCGATTGTTTATTGGGAGGTCCATGCGGAGGTTACTTTGCAGACTCCAAGAGTGCATGGGCGTTTACAATTTCCAATTTTAATCCGACAGACGACTGGACACGGGTATTTTTGAAAAGTGATAAAGTTATTCCGGTACTATATAGTAACTTGTCCACTGTGAAAAGTGTATCTGAAGCTACTAATAATCCGGTTCCATATGCTATTGCTGAAATTATAAAAGTAGCAGCAATGAGCCGTATTACCGATACATATGGTCCTATACCTTATTCTAAAATTGGAGCAGATGGAAAAATAACAATTCCCTATGATTCTCAAGAAGAAGTTTATAATAAATTCTTTGAAGAATTGAATCATGCAATAGAAATCTTGACAGAAAATAGTGGTTCAGCTCTCGTAGCTACTGCTGACTATGTATATAGCGGAAATGTACCCAAATGGATTAAGTTTGCCAATTCGCTAAAGCTCCGCTTAGCTATTCGGGTTGCTTATGCTAATAAAACATTAGCCCAAGAAATGGCTGAAAGTGCAGTAAAACATGAATTTGGTGTAATAGAATCCAATGCGGATAACGCTAAATGGAATTACTTCGGAACAATCCCCAATCCATTGTACACAGCTGTTAGATATAACGAAGAAACAAGCGGTGGCGACAGTCATGTAGCAGCTGATATTGTTTGCTATATGAATGGTTATGCAGATGGACGCCGTGCTGCTTATTTCGAGAAATCAGGATGGAAAGACCAGGAATACGTCGGCTTGCGTCGTGGCATCAATCTTGAAAAGGCTAAAGATTACTTTATAAACTATTCCAAGATAAAAATCTCGGCTTCCGATCCTATCCTTTGGATGAATGCTGCTGAAGTTGCCTTCTTAAAAGCAGAAGGTAAAGCAATTTTCAAGTTTGATATGGGCGGAGAAGCACGTGATTTCTATAATCAAGGAATTCGTCTTTCGTTTGAACAATGGAGCGCCGGCAATCCAGAAGAATATCTGAATGATGAAAGCAAGACACCGACCACTTATACTGATCCTTCCGGACTCAACACATATAATTCTCTGATTTCAACAATAACGATTAAATGGGATGATTCTGCCAGCGACGAAGTGAAACAGGAAAGAATCATTACGCAGAAATGGATAGCCAATTGGATGTTAGGAAATGAAGCGTGGGCGGATTATCGCCGTACAGGTTATCCTAAATTAATTCCTGCTACAGACGAAGGTAATATGAGTGGTGGAACCGTGGATAACAAAAAGGGAGCACGTCGTATGCCTTATCCGTCTGCAGAATATACGGATAACACAGTAAATGTACAATATGCTGTTGATAACTATTTAAAGAATTCGGATAATATGGCTACTGATTTATGGTGGGCATGTAAACCTTAGTGATTAACCTCTTATTTTAATATGATATGAATAATATATTTGAAGAGGTGTCATTAAAGATGCAAAATCCAAAATTACCAACCAAGTATATGGAGAACTTAGTAGTAAGTCAACCCCTATAAGCAAGAAACTATTTTATACTATAATAATATGAAAAAGATATTCAAATATACACTTCCTGCACTCATCGCCTGCCCGATGATGCTGGCGGCATGTTCGGAATGGACGGAACCGGAAAGCATTACTCTCCGTTACCCTTCCATCGAAGAGCAGAATCCGGAACTATACGCCCAATACCTGGAATCACTCAATGATTTCAAAGCCAGTGAACATTCCATTGTCATGGTTTCCGTGAACAACCTTAGTACTGCCCCTACCAATCAGAGCCAACACCTCACGGCACTGCCTGATAGCGTAGATTATATCTGCCTAAACAACATCTTCGACGTGAATGAGATGCATATCACTGAAATGGATGAAGTTCGCAAAAAAGGTACGAAAGTAATAGGATTGGTAGACTTTGACGCCATCGAAAGCGCTTGGCAAGCCATTCTTCAAAAAGAGGCGGAAGATGCTGCCAATGCGGAAACTCCCGAGGAAGGAAGCGAACCGGAAAGCAATAACGAATCGGAGAGTAATGACGAAATAACAAATGAAGATCCAACTATTGTCAACGCACGGCGTTTCATCGAATACTGTAAAAAAGAAACAGCCCGACAATTGGATGCTATCAATGCATTAGGAACAGATGGTATAGTGATGAACTTCACCGGTCTCGACCTCAACTCTCTGCTACAGGACGAAGAAAAGACCGCTGCCGAAACAGAACGACAAGGTGCATTCTTCAATCTGCTGGCAGAGTGGAAAGTCGCCCATACGGACAAAGAACTCATCTTCAAGGGAAGTCCGCAGAACGTTATCGACAAAGAGATATTGGTAGAAAGCAGGTATATCATTATCAATGCTCACAGCGCAAAAAATCTATACGAAATGTCTTATCTCGTACTGATGGCATGCGGCAAGGATGTACCGACCGACCGCTTCATTATGGGAGTAACCACTCCATACATCAGTAGCACGGGCGACCAATATGGATTAGTAGACGGTGCATCCGCCATTGTTGCCGCTGCCGAATGGACACTGCAAGAAGAAGTAGCTGATTATGTAAAAGCCGGAATCTCTATCGACGGAGTGGAGCAGGACTATTTCAACCCTGCAAAAATATACACCAATGTCAGAGAAGCAATTAATATCCTCAGTCCAACCGCTAAATAAAAACAACTTATGAAACTGAATAAACTAATAATGACGATGTTCGCCGCTTTCTCCATCACCTTGACCGGATGTCAGGATAATGAAGACGGACAGCATTACGACAATAAACTTTTCCTCTCCACAGCAGCCTTTACGCAGGAAGTCCTGTTCAAGGCAGGAGATATGAATGTGGAGAAAGGACTTTCTGTGGCAATTGCCAAACCAGAAGCTCATGATATCAAAGTGACTATGGCACCGGCTCCGGAATTACTGGACACTTACCGGAATGCATATTATGACGAAGCAGCCATATTGCTCCCCAAAGAACACTATGTAATGAATGAAAGAACGGTAATAATCAAAGCTGGCGCTGTATCCAGCAATGTATTACCTATTCAATTCGTCAATACAGGAGAACTGGACGCAGACGTCACTTATGTATTGCCCGTCACTATCCAGTCCGTTGAAGGAATCGAAGTACTACAAAGTGCCAAGAACTATTATTATGTATTCCGCGGAGCATCACTTATCAATGTGGTATGTAATTTGAGCGAGAATCGTGCTTATCCGGATTTCAATGATGATGCAAGATTTAATAATATGAAAGAGAATACACTGGAAATACTCTTTAACGCCTCTCAACTTAAAAGCGAGATAAGCACACTGATGGGGATCGAGGGTAAGTATCTACTTCGTATTGGTGACGCAGGAGTACCCTCCAATCAACTTCAACTCTCAACTTCCAACGGCAATCTAACCAACTCTGACCTACAGTTTGACAGTAATAAATGGTATCATGTAGCTGTCACCTTTAAAGAAGGAGAAACCAAAATATATATTGATGGAGTGGAAAAAGCCTCAAAGAAATATTCAAGACTGAACACAGTCAGCTTAGGAACCAAGCATTCAGACGAAAGCGGTGGACAAGCCCGTTGTTTTTGGATTGGATACTCTTACAATGAGCAACGTTCCTTCAACGGTTCGGTAGCCGAAGCGCGCATTTGGAACCGTGCCCTTTCTGCCGAAGAAATACAAGCTGTCAATCATTTCTATACAGTGGACCCTACTTCAGAAGGCTTGATAGCTTATTGGAAATTCGATGAAGGTGAAGGCCAAACAGTGAAAGACTACAGCTCAAGCGGTTACAACCTGACTATAGAGAATCTTCCGAAATGGGAATTCGTTACCTTACCCGAAAAATAACCAGTCAATCTCATTGCAAATAATCTCTTAACAGAATATGAATATGATAAATTGCATTAAATATACTTTTCTGCCATTGGCAATGTTTACCGCAGGACTTTTTACATCCTGTGACGAGGAACTTGAATTTGCAGCAGACGAAAGTACTTACCTTTCTGCTACTCAAATCAACGGTATGCTGCTCGATGCAACCACCAACAAAAACAATTCGATAGTGGAACTACGCAGTAACGAACAGTCTACCAATATTGTATTCCGCCTCTCCAAACAACCTAAAACGGGAGTGGACGTAACGATTGGCGTAGACGAATCCTACGTATCCACTTACAACTCTATCCACAATACGGACTTCGAAATGTTCCCCGCCGAAAATGTGGCAATCACCAATAACGGCGCCTGTGTGCTTGCACCGGACGACACTGCAACTCCCGGCTTGAAAGTAACACTGACTGCTTTTGATGGTATGGAAGAAGATAAAACGTACATCGTCCCGCTGACTGCGACCTCATCAGACGAAGGTATCTCATTTTCCGAAATGTCCAAGCATATGGTATTGTTAGTACAGGATTATCGTCATAAAGCTAATCATAACAAAGGAGAAGATGCTGTAAAAACCGTGATCTACTTTGAAGTGAATGACGCGAATCCACTCAATGCACTGGAATTTAAAACAGCTAGTGGCAAATATTTCTTCGATGACGTAGTGCTTTTTGCAGCCAATATCAATTGGGATGCAAAAAAACAACGGGTATATGTATCCAACAACGATAATGTACAATTCCTACTTGACCACAATGACGAGTATCTCCAGCCACTCCGCAAAGCCGGTATGAAAGTAATCATTAGCATTTTGGGAAATCATGACCAAGCTGGCGTTGCTCAACTTTCGGAAATGGGAGCGAAAGAGTTTGCCCGTGAAATAGCCGCTTACTGCCGCGGATATAACTTAGATGGTGTAGCTTTTGATGACGAGTATTCAAATGATCCTGTACTTTCCAATCCTTGGCTGACGGAACAATCTGTAGAAGCAGGCTCTCGCTTGATGTATGAATGTAAGAAAGCAATGCCGGAAAAGATTGTTTCTTTATATAGTTTGGGAAGTTTGTATGCCCAAGATCTAAAAATCATTGACGGTGTAGAACCGGGACAATATTGCGATTACTCTGTAGCGGATTATGGAAGAACAGAAAAGCCTGGCATTGGTATGACATTGAAACAATGTGCAGGTATGTCTATCGAACTCTTTCGGGATAGTGGAGATACAAGTACCAGTACCGCGCGTTCCAAGAAAAATGCAGGATACGGCTACTACATGTTCTTCTCTCCCACTCCTCCCAAATACATCTCGGACGAACGTAAACGAGACCAACTAACATATTGCGAGAATGTTTGTTTGGGATTGTATGACGAAGAATTAATCCGTCCGAGTTATTATTATCCTAAAAACAGTACCGTACGTACTGCACGTTAATGTGTTAATTCATTATTTATTTGACTCTTAAAGAAGATACGCAAATATGAAACTATTAAAGAAAATATCAATGATACTGTCGGCAACCCTACTTTTGTGGGGTTGCTCCGACAGCGATGAACCGGTGAATGAGGTGAACGCTACACTTTCACTATCAACAAACGAGATAAAAGTAGATGGTCTGGGTGGTGTAGCAGTTGTGACTGTCACAAGTTCAGATGACTGGCGATTGGCAGGAATATGCGACTGGGCACACCCATCGGCCACATCGGGTAAAAGCGGAGACGAAGTGACATTCACCATCGACCCAAATTCATTAGACAAAGTTCGGTCCGCAACTTTCAAGTTCTTCGTCGGTGCTACAGTACTCCCCTTGCAGATAGAGTGTTCACCGGTATATACAGTAGACTTGTTTACCGAAAGAGAAATAAATCTCCCCAAAGGAAAAAGCGATATATCTATCAAATTCGAAAGTAACATTCCCGACCTCGTCATTACTCACAGCGAGGAGAGTAAAGAATGGCTGACTTTAGAGAGACAAAGCGAATTTATCGGAAAAACAACTCTCCTATTTTCAGTAGCCGAGAATAAGACTTACAAGGTCCGTACTGCCAACGTAACATTGGAGAGTTCGCTTCTTGACGAACCGGTAGTAGTGAATATCACACAAGCCTGTGTACCTTATTTTACAATCACCCCGTCCGAAAAATCTCAAAAGTATGATTTGTCGGAACAAACGATCTCTTTCACGATAGAAACCAATCTGGAATATACACCTTCAGTTGTTAGTGGAACGAAGTGGATAATCGGACAAACGATTTCCAAGCCGCAAATAGATGATAGAGGTATAGCAATTACCACATTGTCCTACAAGCTCCTGGCAGCTTCAAGTGCAAGAGTTGGTTCCATCCGTGTGGAAAACAGTTTGAAAGATGCAGAAATCAGTATTGTTCAAGTAGACCCGAATGCACCGACTGTGTCTATAGCCAATAAAACCATCGCTGAATATGCCGAGAAAAACGGATGGCTCATAAGATTGGCAGGCAATGAGTGTGTAATTTCAGAAGAAGGAAGAAAAGCTACCGAATTTATTTGTACAGATAATATTGATAACTTTGATGGATTGGAAAACTTCCCTGAATTGACTACAATAAAGGTGAAAGCAAGCAGTAGTTTGAAGAAAGTCGACATTTCAAAATTACATAAAGTAACCTCATTGACGTTTACAAATACTAGTAGCACTGTGTATATTAAAGAATTTAATTTCGGGGATAATCCGATGACTGTCTTTAATTTGTCAGCCAGATATTTTGGTAGCAAATGTGAAGATGTAACGTTCATAGGGAGCAATATTCAAGAAATCAATATGGATGTCAGCCGTCCAGGAAACGATTACATAGAACGTATTGATCTGACTCAATGCCCTGTATTGCATACTTTCAAATTTAACGGAGAATATGTAGAGACTCTCTACCTAAAACCTGACCAAACTATCCCCAACTTGGAACTTGCTACCGAATACAAAATTGAACGTAAATGATTTAACCAATAGTTTTCAATAGGTAGAGTCATTAATAAGTGATTAAACTATCGCCAAGAGAGACATTATAAAAGTCTTTATGAATAGAAAAGAAAACAGCAATAGTAAAGTCCGAAACTTAATTATTGCTGTTTTCATATTTCAATTACTATGATGACAAATTCTATTTATACATATACTTCAAGCAATACTCAAATGTCGGGTCTTGATTTTCAATTACATTTCCAGGTAGTATATCAATTAAATCTTTCTCTAATGTTGCCTTACGTAAATTTTTGATATTGGCAGATGTCCCCAGTTTATATTTGTTCTGCACTTCTATAGAAGACTATGCGACCATAAAAAAGAAATTTCCATATTCATCTGTCTTGATACAAAAATAGGAAGAAACAATGAAATCAGTTAATTTGAAATCAATTGATTTCAAATTAACTGATTTCATACTTATTTATCCAAGGCAACTACTCCACCTGTTCCTTCGGATAATTCACCAAATACAGAGTCTTTGTCGCACGTGTGAACGCTGTATACAACCACCGGAAATAATCAGGAGTCAAATATTCGTCCGTCATATACCCTTGATCCAAGAACACATTCTGCCACTGTCCACCCTGTGCTTTATGACAAGTAACCGCATACGCATACTTCACTTGCAATGCATTATAATGCGGATCAGCTTTCATCTTCTTCATCCGGTCACGCTTATTAAGAATATCTATATAGTCTTCCAATACCGTATAAAACAATCGGTCATTATCCACCTTCGGCAATGCAGGTGCGTCTGAATGTAAAGTATCCAACAACAAATTAGCATCCAGTTCAAAATCATTCTGGTCGGGAAACCGAAGGGTGACTTCGGCAAAACGGAAACCGTACATCTCACGAGTACGGCGGACACGACGAACAATAGCAATCTCACCATTAGCTATAAAGTCCATCTCTTTATACCTCTCCGTCCAGTAATAATTGTTCTTGGCAACCATTAACATATCTCCTGTATTCAATTCATCTTCACGCCAAAGAATCTGCGCACGTATTCCGTTATTATATAGGTTCGCGCGTTTATTAGAACGACAGATTACAATTGTTTCGTCCATTCCGTCATGGTCATAGCAATTGTTCAGTTCGTCAATTAATTCCGTGCCCGGTACTACTTTTATATCGGGGAACCCTGTTACCTTTATCTTAGGTAAAGAGTAACATTCATCTTCCGCAATCAACTGCCTCAATTGCGTAGCATTCCATAGAATACCGGACTCTTGTACTTGGCGGACTACCTGAGTCAAATCGACCTCACGAACTTCAAGACCATAACCTTTCAATGCATCGGTAAAAAGCGCCGGGCTCAACTCCTCTCCTACCGGGGGAAGCTGTGCCGTATCTCCCATTAATAGAAGACGACATCCTTGACCCGAATATACGAATTGAACCAAGTCATCCAACAAACGTCCTGTGCCGAATACACTACCGGACAGCCCCTCATTCGAAATCATGGAAGCTTCATCGACAATGAACAACGTATTTGTAGCCAGATTGTCATTAATCGAAAAGTTACTCAGTTCGTTAGAGAAAGATTGTTGTCTGTATATTTTCTTATGGATAGTAAAAGCGGGATGTCCGGCATATGCCGAAAAAACTTTCGCCGCACGACCTGTGGGAGCCAACAAAACAGACTTTTGCTGAAGCTGATCCATCGTTTTCACCAAGGCTCCTACTAGAGATGTTTTACCGGTACCGGCATACCCTCTGAGTATAAAAACCTCATCCGCCAGAGTGGACAGAAGAAACTCTGAAAGAGATTTTACAGCAATTTCCTGCTCTAAAGTTGGTTGGTAAGGAAAATTTTCCTTAATTTGCCTTTCTAAATAGTTATTTATC
>OLIT01001727.1_pt1 | contig 17946 bp, 18 predicted proteins | sample 1601341 | NCBI WGS metagenome assembly OLIT01 (sample SAMEA2452121, study PRJEB22498) | human gut metagenome | biome: human feces; feature: human gut; material: feces | place: Australia | collected 2012
GCAAGATAGCCGTATTCGCACAGCCGATCCAGCACAGGCTGCAGGCTCTCGGCGGTCTTGAACCGGCGGCACAGCCGCATGGCATCCCGGCGGGAGAACTCCGTAAGCCGCTCCCATTTGATGGCGGAGAGCAGATACTGGGCGTTCTTGTTTACGGCATCGGCACCCATGAGGGAATATGCGGCTTTGGCGTGTTCCAGAAAATATCTGCCGATGGTAACGGCATTCTCCATGGTTTCTCTGTCGACAGAGTCGAACATGGAGTCCTTGGGATATTTCATGACGTGCAGAATGCCGCTGATACGCAGGACGGAACCCACGAACTTACCCGCCCAGTCAGGGATCTCTGCCAGGTCTCCTTTCAGTCGGCCTTCCACCTCGTTGAACAAGGTTTCCAGCACTTCCTGGGCACCATCGTCCAGGCTGATTGGCTGCTGTTCGTTGTCGCTGGAAAGAATGGCCTCGATCAGATCCTGATACCTGACTCTGACACCTTCCGGGATTGGTTCCGTGGAGAAAGAACGACTGCCAACGGTAGATTTTGGCATGGAGTACAGGAATCGGGCGGTGAGGCCACGACCACGGAACGTGTTGTTGCTCATCAGCCCGTTCAGCACTTCCGGCTGCACTGCCAGCACCATGGTCAATGCCGGGTGGATGATGCTTTCGCTGGCTCTGCCGATCCGGTCAACCCGGATGGTATCACCACTGTGACCTTTGAGGAATACGTCGATATTCACATTGCGGCTGTACAGGCCGCTGATGATATCGAAGATACCGCCCTCTGCGGAAACCACCGCCGCACAACCGTTGTTCTCGGCCAGAACGGAAGTCAACTTTTCGGAGGTCACATCGTCCACGAAGAGTCGGAGAGGCTTAACCGGTTCGTATTCGGCTATTTCTTTGGCCTTGTTCTTGATATCTTCCTCGGTTGCTTTACCCTTGGATGCCCGCTCCACCAGACTGCGCTTCTCCTTTTCCAGCTTGCTCAGTTCCATTTGGCTTTTGACGATTTCCGGGCTGCGCCGTTCGTTTTCCAATTTTTCAAATACTTCCACCGGGCGGATCATCATGGACAGCACCGAGGATTTTCGCTCTGCCGGGGGAAGGATGACGACTGTGTAGGTGTTGAGGGGTTCTGCCCAGTCCGCATTGCCCCGGATGAAGTATTTTCCCTGGCTGCACAGGGACACAACGCCCAAAGCCTCCACCGCAGCCATATCCACGGTGGTCTGGGCGTTGTGTCACTGGTGGACTCTGCCACCGCCAGCACATAGCGGCGAATGACCTCCGGTAATGCGTCCACGGGAAATGTGGGAAGGTCATATTCGTCAAAGGGAATGGGCGTGTCCCAGACTACGGGGCCGGCACTGTTGTAAGCATCCGGTGGGACATACCCGGGCTGCTTGCAGATTTTGGCATAGAGCCGTTGCTTTCCTGCCCAGATGCTTTCCAACTCCCGCTCCTCCAGGGGTGGGGAGCATTGCCCAGCAGCCTGGAGGAACAGCTCTTTTGCCTCCGGGGTATCGCCGTATCGCTTGATGATCCTGGCTCCGATCCGGGACATGGTGCTGTTACGGCTCCCCTCAGGAATGGTGTGCCCCATGTTGGCAAAAGCCTGTTCGTTCTCCAGGTCATCCAGAAAGGCATTCAGGGTAATCGTGCCGGGATGATAGATGACCTGGGGATCTTCCGTGCCGAACAGGAACCGGGCGGCATCCATGGCGTTGGCATCGAAGAATGGAAATGCCGCCAACAGGCGCTGCTTCAGAGCAGTATAGCGGTCTGCATCCCGCTCCGGGTCAATGAGGAAAACAATATGAAACCGGGGACGGGCGCTTTTCTCGCCTTTGGGCTTCATGTGGTGGCGACTGTAATGCAGCACATAGGAAACATCGGCAAAGAGGTCTGCAATGTCCTCCGGGGTAATCCAGTCTGCTGTTATCTCGGAGTGGTCATTGTCGCAGTCCCCGGGCAGGGCGTTGGCAACCTCAAAGTTTGCGGTGTTGCGGTAGTTGTTTTTGTACCGGGCACAGACCATGTCTGTGGAAAAGGCCAGCTTTGCGGAGAGCTCATCCGTGATTTTGACTTCGTTGGGATACAGGCAGTTGGCCGCGTTACCGATGCACTCTGCCGTGTATACGGTGATTGGTGTATTTTCGGCCATGGTGATCACTCCTTCCTTAGTTTTTCCTGTTTAGCCAATCATCCAGCGCAGAGCGTGCAATGAGCCACCGCTGCCCCACACGGCGATACGGAATGGCTCCGCTCCCCAGCAGCCGCACCAGTGTGGGTACGCTGATTCCCAGGTAAGCTGCCGCTTCCTTGAGATTGAATACGGACTTGTGAGAACTCGTTTTCATATATTTCACTCCCTTCTCTTGTGTTTGGCTGTATTATCGCATATAATGGAGGTGAAAATCTTTGCTCTATCGGTAAGAAATCAATTGAATTATGCCGTTCTAACGGTAAGATTCTTGGTAAGAAGGAGAGCGGAAATATGGATCTGAAACGAGAACTGACGGATTATGAGATCGGCGGAATCGGAGACATAAAAAAACACACCCTCCGGTTCCATTCATACAGAATTGGAACAGAGAGTGGGAAACCGGTGATCTATGCGGTATATAAACCGGAAAAGCCGCCCGAAGTGTTTAAGGGGTATCCAGCGGGTCAGGAACTGCTGATTGATTTGTGTAACCTGCATCTGGAACTGCGGGACAAGTCCATGGAGGAATGCGCACGGATTCTGATTCGGTGGAGTATGGAAAATATCCATCCTTACTATGTTTTCGGAGACGAAATGGTGCACCAGGGAATGAATGACGATGATCCGAATGACTTTTGGGATTTCCTGGTGAATGTGCTGGAGGCCTATCGTATCTGCGTAGAGGATATGGTACGGGATTTGGAGCGGCTCTATACCGACACCATGACAGTATTCGCCATCCGCAGTCTGATGGAGGGCAAAGAAAGCGATGCCCAAAGAATTTATGATGATGTCCGTGTACCCGAACGTGAGAATCTGATCCGGGAGTGGTATCGGACGGACAGCGCCCGCCGCCCTCTGGTGCTGCAGCGGTTTATTGACAAGATACCAAAACTGAATATGGGTCTGGAATATGACCTCGCCACCGGGCAGATCCAGCTACAGCCTTCCGTCAAATCCGTGATGGACGCAGCCTATTTCGGCCTTGCCAGATTCATGGCGGTGAACGCCAACGCTCTGGATGACTACGGCGGTAAAACTAATATTGCGTTCTGCCAGGCTTGCGGTAAGGCGTTCATCAAACGAGGGAACCGGCAGAAGTATTGCGGCACTCTGGAATGCCAGAGCGTGCGGAATAAACTTAAATCAAAGGAGTATTACTACCGGGAAAAGGCAAAGAACGGGATGAAATAATTGTTGGCATCCGCATTCAGAGGCCCCAGGGGGCGTCAAAATCTCTGTGACCTGGTTCTATAAAGACCGGCGCAGGGTTTCGTGTGAATTTTCGCAGAATTAGCAAGGGGGGATACCCCCAAAACGGGAAACGGCTGACTGTACAAGCAAATTATCGGAGTGGATATGCCAAAAGGTAGCGAAATCACGCTTGGATATGTGCATGATTGGCACAGAGTTGAAAGGCGAAATGCCTCAATAGAAAAACTAAATTCCGGTTGGATGGGCAGTCAGACTGAAGTTACTCTTGCAAAAAAGCACCCGGAAGTAACTCTTACAAACATTGCAGCAGCTCTTGACTCGCACCCAACGGTAACTTACAATAATAATGCTTTACCTATGCGCAGGATAGGGCAACGCTGAGGAGCGACCTGAGCGGCGCATAGGGTTTGCGGGAAGGCAGCATCTTCAACAGGTGCTGCTTTTTTGCTGCCTTTCTGGAAACAAAAGCGATAAACCTCGGGGTTTAAGGGGCGGAGCCCCTTCGTCTTCTCCGAATGACGGCAGCACAGAAACGGAGAAAGCCATGGCTAAGAATACACACTTAACCCTCAGCGATCGGATCGCCATTGAGGTGGGCCTCAGAGAGCGGAAAAGCTTTTCTGCCATTGCGGAAGAATTAGGGAAAGATCCTACAACCATTTCCAAAGAAGTCCGCACCCACATCAAGCTCAAACAAGCCGGAGGATACAATCCGTGCGTTATCCGTAAGGATTGCAAGCACTACGGCGATTTGTGCCACCCCTGCAAGTTCACCTACGGAAAACCTTGTCATTCTTGCTATCGGGCCAAGTGCTTTGAGGCATGCCCGGACTTTCTGCAGGCTCAATGCTCCAAACTGAGCAAGCCGCCCTATGTTTGCAACGGGTGCCAACAGCGCCAGAGCTGCAAATTGGAGCGTCATCTATACGAAGCAAAATCCGCTCAGAAAGAATATGAAGCGACCCGCAGCGAGTCCCGGCAAGGTTTTGCTGTAACACCGGCAGAACTGGATCGGATCGACCGGATCATCTCGCCGCTTATTAAGCAGGGACAATCCATTCACCAAATCTGCATGAATAACGCGGATGAAATCATGCTGGACGAAAGAACCATCTACAACTATGTGGATGCTGGGCTTCTGTCTGTGGGAAACATTGATTTGCCCAGGAAAGTACGCTACAAAGTGCGCAGGAAGAAACCACCTGTACGGGTAGACAAGCAGTGTCATCTGGGTAGAACCTACGAGGATTTTCTTGAATACACCGCAGCCAATCCAGATACTCCTGTTGTGGAGATTGACTCTGTAGAGGGACGCAAAGGCGGCAAGGTGTTGCTGACGGTATTCTTCCGCAACTCGAATCTCATGCTGGCATTCCTGAGAGACCGAAACACTGCAAGGTCTGTCACGGAGGTCTTTGAATGGCTGTATAACATTCTTGGACACGAACAGTATTGTCGTCTGTTCCCAATTATCCTGACAGACAGAGGCAGCGAATTTACTGACCCTGTATCCATTGAGTGTACCAAATTCGGAGAGATACGGAGCAGGGTTTTCTACTGCGATCCACAGCGCTCTGACCAGAAGGGCGGCTGTGAAGTCACCCATGAGTTCATTCGCCGAGTCCTTCCCAAGGGTACGTCCTTTGACCACTTACAGCAAAGCGACATTCTGCGTATGATGAGCCACATTAACTCCTATACGAGAAAGAAGCTGAATAACCAGTCCGCACACCGGTTGTTCAGCTTCTTGTACGGTGAAACCATTCTGCCGTCCCTCGGCATTCAGGAGATCCCCGCAAACGATATTAACCTGACACCCCGCCTATTCAAGAAGTAAAAAACAGGCTGCCGCCATTCGGAATATATCCGCATTCAGGGGTGGAAGTAACTTTTGCAAATTTTGCAAAAACACTTCGACCTCCGTTTGGTATGCCCATTTTTATGATGGGTGTGCGGCTCATATATATGCTAACACGCCGGTTGGAAATATTCAATTCCCTTTGTAAGAGTTAATTCCGGTTTGGATAATGTTTTTAAAATTAACTTCCGGTTTTTCGCGTGTTGCATTACTTTCCCGGAATTTAATTTTACGAGACTTTTGGAAACCCGGAAGTTAATCGTGCAAACTGGAAGTTACTTTTGCAATTCACCGAAAGGCGAAATGCTGTGATTTCTGTACCTTGCCGCAAGCATGAGTTCAACTATTTCGTTATATAATCGCACGATCTTGCGACAGTATCTTGAAAACTCTGACAAAATGTGATATGATTATTTTGTATACTTGTAATGTTGTCAGGAGGTTTCCTATATGGCCGTTTCGTATAACAGACTGTGGAAGTTGTTGATTGACAGAAAGATGAGCAAAGCCGATTTGCGCAAGGCTGCCGGACTGGCCCCCAATACCATGACAAAGCTCCGCAGGGACGAACCCGTGGCTATGGGTGTGCTGGAAAAAATCTGCAGCACTCTGGATACGGACTTTGGGGATATTGTGGAATACATAAAAGAGCCTTAAAACCTAAAAGTACATATTATCAGCCACAACGCCTGCTATAGTAGGTATCTGGTGAAGTGGCGATTTCGATTGGAGAAATAGAAATGGCTGTAAAAAAGAGCGAATTATACAGTTCCCTTTGGGCGAGCTGTGACGCATTAAGAGGTGGCATGGATGCCTCCCAATATAAGGACTATATCCTCACACTTCTATTCGTGAAGTATGTTTCTGATAAATTTGCCGGGCAGGACTATGCCGATATTGAAATCCCAGAAGGCGGTAGCTTTGCCGATATGGTCAAGCTGATTGGTAAGAAGGATATCGGTGAAGGTATCAATAAGGTTATTGCCAAGCTGGCAGAAGCCAATGGCCTGCGTGGTGTTATTGACAAGGTTTCTTTCAATGACCCCGACAAGCTAGGCAAAGGTGAAGAAATGGTCGAAAAGTTAAGCAAACTGATTGAGATTTTCCGACGCCCTGAACTGGACTTTTCCAAGAACCAGACTGAAGGTGATGATCTGATCGGTGATGCTTACGAATATCTAATGCGTAAATTCGCAACCGAAAGCGGTAAGAGCAAAGGCCAGTTCTATACCCCAGCAGAGGTTTCACGCGTTCTGGCGAAGGTTATCGGCATAGCAGATGAGAAAAATCCTTCAGCGACTATTTATGATCCTGCCTGTGGTTCCGGTTCACTGCTGATTCGCGCGCTGAATGAGGCTCCCATTGCACTGTCCGGTTATGGTCAGGAAAAAGACACTACGACTGCCGGCCTTGCAAAAATGAATGCGGTTCTCCACGGCTGGGCGACTGCAACTATCATGTCTGGTAATACATTCTCTGACCCTCAGTATTTTGAAGATGGATCGGATGAGACTGTGCTGCGCAGATTTGACTATATCGTTGCTAACCCTCCGTTCTCTATCAAAAACTGGACGGATGGAGTTAAGGAATACGGCAGATTTGATGGCTATGGTGAAAGACCGCCGGAAAAGAACGGTGACTATGCCTGGCTGATGCATATTCTGAAATCTCTGAAGCGCACCGGTAAGGCTGCGGTTATTCTGCCCCACGGTGTTCTGTTCCGTGGCAATGCAGAGGGAACTATTCGTGAGAATCTGATCAAAACAGGCTATATCAAGGGCATCATTGGTCTGCCTGCCAATCTGTTCTATGGCACCGGTATCCCGGCTTGCATCATTATCATTGACAAGGAAGATGCGGATGAGCGTACTGGTATCTTTATGATCGATGCCAGCCATGACTTCGTGAAGGATGGCAATAAGAACCGCCTGCGTGAGCGGGATATCTATAAAATCGTTACTACTTTCAACCAGCAAATCACCGATGATCCGCACTATGCCCGTTTTGTGCCTATGAGCGAGATCACCGGCAAGAACGGCTATAACCTGAATATCTCCCGGTATATTGACTCCGGCATCAGAGAAGACCTGCAGAGTATTGAGGCACACTTAAAGGGTGGTATCCCAGCGGCAGATGTGGATGGCATGGAGCGATACTGGTCTGTGTTCGGTTTACTGAAGAGCAAGCTGTTCTCGGTTCTGCGGGATGGGTTCTATCAGCTGAATGTGCCCAAGGACGAAGTACGCACTTTGATCTATGAAGACGAGGAGTTCTCTTCCTATGCTGATAAGGTAGATGCCGCATTCATGGCATGGCGCAGCGAGGTGGATGAGGAACTGCGCAGCATCAATGCCTATGTGGATGCAAAGGACCTGATTGTCCGGCTGGCGGAGCATATTCTGATCCAGTTTGAGGGCATTGAACTGATTGATAAATATGATGTATACCAGGTGCTGCTTGCATACTGGTTGGAAATCATGTCCGACGATGTGTATTTGCTGATCCACGATGGCTATGAGGCCGGTCGGGAACTGAGCTATGAGTATGTGGTCAAGACCAAGACTGTAGATGGCAAGACTGTTACTGAAGTCACCGATAAGGTGAAAAGCTGGGATGGTAAGCTGATTCCCAAGAGCATCATCATCGACACTTATTTTGCGGAAGAAGCCAAGGCTATCGATGCTGCCGAGGTAATCATTGCAGATACCCAAGCACAGATCGATGAGCTGCTGGAAAGCGCCGAGGATGGTTCTGCCATTGCGGAACTGATGGACGAAAATGGCAAAGTTGCCGCAAAGGCACTGAAAGCTGCCATTGATGAGATCCGCAGCAAGATCCACTCCGAGGAAATTGATGCGCTGATGGCATTGCTGAATGCTCTGCCTATGAAGAAAAAGGACATGGACAAGTATCTGGCTGCACATCCGTTGTGCGTTTCTGCCCGGAATGATAAGGGCAATGTGAACGCCAGCAGTATCAAGGCTCGGATCGCGGAACTCCGTGCCACCACACCGGTCCCGGAAAAATATGCCGAGGATTATGAGCAGCTGATGACCCTGTATGCCCTGATGACCAAGAATGACGAGCAGAGCAAGCTGGTCAAGGCATTGAAGGCAGCGCTGGAGCAGTTGGTCAAGGATAAGTATCCGGTGCTGACGGTGGAGGAAATCAAGGAACTTCTGGTCAATAAGAAGTGGTACTATTCCATTTTCGACGGCATCGATGCACTGTATGTGGCAATTTCCCACAGCATCACCGACCGCATTATGGAATTGGCAGAACGGTATGAGGATACACTGCCCACTTTGTCTGCGCTGGTGGATGACTATGAAACCAGAGTGAGATCTCATCTGGAAAGGATGGGATTCAAATGGTAAAACCGGGATACAAACAAACGGAAATCGGTGTGTTGCCCGAATCTTGGGAAACCATCACATTTGAAGATTGCTTTGCAATTCTGCCCAACAATACTCTTTCCCGTGCGGAACTCAACTATAATGGCGGTGAGGTACAGAATATCCATTACGGTGATATTCTCGTAAAGTATCCTGCTGTATTAGACTGTGCCACAGAAGGTTTACCGTATATCAATGCTGAAAATGTGGTAAAGGCCAGCAAGGGTTTTCTTCGTGACGGTGATGTCATTATGGCAGATACCGCAGAGGATGTGATTGTTGGTAAATCCACCGAAGTAATCGGCATCGGTGAGCAAAAGGTTGTTTCCGGTCTGCACACCATTCCTTGTAGACCCAAGGATGAGGAAATGTTTGCGCCTAAGTGGCTGGGATACTTCATGAATCACAGCACTTACCATGATCAACTTATTCCGTATATTACAGGAACAAAGGTTTCCGCTATTTCTAAAAGTGCAATCTCTGGAACGCTGATAGCTGTCCCCCAAAAAGAAGAGCAAGCAGCGATTGTTAGCGCATTGTACGACATTGATGCCCTAATCACCAATCTGGAAAAGCTGATTGCTAAGAAAAAGGCTATCAAGCAGGGTGCTATGCAAGAACTGCTGACTGGAAGGCGGAGACTGTCTGGATTTGACGGGAAATGGGCAGATTTGATTATAGGTCAGAATGGTTACTTGTTAAGAGAAACCATTGATCCGCAGACATATGTATCAACGCTTTTCTGGGAGTACAGTATGCCAGCATTTGACATGGGAAAAGAACCTGTCAAAACATTTGGTGCAGATATGCATAGCAATCGCACCGTAATCCATGGATCGGTATTGTTATTTAACAAGCTAAATGTTCGACAAAAGCGTATTTGGCTTGTTGAAGCTTCGGAAAGTAATTCTGTCTGTTCGTCAGAGTTTTTACCGTACTATTCAGACACAATTGATTTGCGCTTATTGGCGCAGCTTTTGTCAACAGAAAAGATCACAAAAGACTTTATTGGTATGTCGACTGGTACCTCAACCCTTTTTTCCATTCTTGCTTTTATTGTTTACATAACGTCTCTTACTTGGCTTCAATCTACTCGAAGATCCAGCATTGTTCGACGAACCTGTATCCAATTCCGAAGCTCCTTTTTTCTTGGGTGCACTCATATTGCGGTTATTAAATCTACTTACCAATTGACCACATGCGGCTTTTATATTGCCACCTCGGGATTCTCTGATTTTCACAGTAAGTCCCACCTTATTTAACTTATCACGAAATGCAACGAGTTCCTGTTTGTTTGGTCTTCGAACTGCTTTACAATCCGTTTCATTGTATTGTAAAAGATTAATCAATACATTTTTGTCACGAAACCATCTTCCCAACTGTTTTACATCATTCGCACGATCATTTACACCCGGTATAAGCAAATATGCTATAGTAACGCTACGATTATGTCTTTCTGAATATGAGAGTACTGATTGAACTACTTCATTTATATCATACCCTTTCATATGCGGCATGATATAGTCCCTTACATGCTGATTCGTGGCATGCAGGGATAACGTAAGTTGGATTTTTAAATGTTCTTCTCTCAACTTCTTCATCTGAGGGAGCGGTCCCGTTGTTGATATTGTTATACCATCTGTTGGAAAATCAAGTCCTTTGCGGTCTCTTAATATATGAATGGACTTTATCACGTTATCATAATTGAACAGAGGTTCTCCCATGCCCATGAATACAATCCTATTTACTCTACCATTTATCAGTATTACTTGTTGAACTATTTCAGATGGTGTTAGATTTCTGACAAATCCATTTTCACCAGAGGCGCAAAAGATGCACCCAACAGGGCAACCTATCATGGTGCTCACGCATACAGTAGTACCAGTTTTTCTTTTAATGCTTACCGTTTCAATGCAATAGCCATCTGACAATTCAAAAGCATATTTCTGAGTATCCGGACCACGAAAGATTTCCTTGATAGTTATCGTTTTATACTTGTTACTACTTTGGGAACCGGAGTATAATTCGCGATAAAACTTATCCGCCTCAACTTCTCCCAATACACCAACCATTTCAGAATATGTGTATCCATATGGATCCTTATATATATCCGTGGCTTGAACAGAAGCATTCTTAACCATATTCAACATATGACCTCCAATAAAAAATCACGCTAAGATTCGTTGCAAAAGGCAATCACATTTCCTTTGCAACGCCCTCCTGAAAAACTTCCATGGAATCCAACATTTTCAGAGTTCGTTCATCACTACTAAAAACTGCAAACAATGCTAAAAAAACAGTCCAATTCAATTTTTTCTTACCATTTTCAATTGCATTATAAGTTTGCCTTGAAATGCCTATCTTTTCAGAGATATCAGCTTGGGAAGCTCCTATCCTTGCACGCAGCACAGGCAACTCTGTTACCATTGTATTGATCAGTTCCATTCTCTTACTATTGTTAAACTCCACTTCTAATCCCCTTTCTAAAGAATAATTTGCTCCTTTTACTTAAGTTTGTTTAATTATCGTTCAGCAAAAGACCGCAAATTTTATCTTGAATGACAACAAATTTATTATAGCACATGTCGTCTATGTTGTCAATATGTCACCCTCGGCGACTTTAAATAATGTTTTGCTTTTCCCCGTTTTTTTCTGATTTGGGCTTTTGGGGCTTTAACAGAATTCGCAAATTTAAACAAAATGTAGAAAGTCTCGTGTTTATAACTGATTTTGCTGTTATCAGCGGGTGTTGTCACATTTCTCTCTGCTGTTGTCACCATTGCTTGAGGTGTTGTCATTTTCTCCGTTGCTGTTGTCAAAATCATCTGCGCTGTTGTCATGATGTCGGCAACAATCGGGCGTAAAGAATGAGTTGCCGGAGAGTTCCTAATCTCTGAAAGCCCTTGATTTCAAGCCATTCTGCCGCTCTGACAACAGCATTTCTTTGTATCAATTCTTGGGTTTACCTTTCGGCGTACATCCCAGCAAAGACCCAGCCCGGACGGCATTGGATGTATTCCGTGAAATACTCCTGTTGGGATTGGAGACTGTTCTCCTGTGCATCTTTCATGGTGGATACTCTGGCGTAGGCTGCAACCCGTTTTGTGGGCGGCGGCTGTTCCGGGGAGATTGTCTTGGCCGGGAACTCAACCCGTGTAATTCTTTTTGACCGCAATGCTGTTCACCTCCAGTTCGCCAATTGGTGCATGGTATTTTTCCGCAGCGGCACAGAGTAAAGTGTGCATATCATCTTCTGCAATGATTCCCCTGATTGTCAGAGTGGCGTAGATACTTTTACAGAGCCGAAAGTGCAACTCCGCTTCGTATTCTGATTGGGTCATAGCGACACCTCCTACAGAAACGACAGTATATTGCCGGATCCGGGATAGTCAATGACAGGGCCGGAGAGTTATCAGAAAGTTATCATTTACGAAGTTTCCGCACAAGCCAAAAGCGTGCGGAAGATACAGAAAAGCATCTGCCATTGTTGACGGATGCTTTATGCAGGTGGGATTATCAAGCAGCGACTCAATATTGTACTTGAAAGTTACTTGAAACTACTTGAAAGTGTTTTGTTTCATTTTGGATGGCAAGCGCTATCGAGAGTCTGTCCTTTCTGTCCCGATTGTCCCGGTGCAATCGAAACTGAACCCATACAATAATGCACCACGCTTTCATATCATGGTGCATTGTATCCACGAGCGGTAGGTATGCCATATTGAGCGTCCAAAAAAGATGCCACCTGAAAAACCGAGGGTTTCCTCGGTTTTTCTCGTTTTTTCTCCGTTTTCCTCGCTTTTTCAAAAATCGGTTTCCAATGAAAATAAAAAGATGCCAATCGGCAAAATCGACCTTTGGTGTGGATTTGAACCGATGACCTACTCATTTTGGGGCGAATTTCAGAGTAATTTCTCTGAGATTCGCCCCTTTTTTGTTCCCTATTGCAAAAAATATTTGTTAATTCTTTGTGTCTGCATATGGCACGGTTTGCGTCTATTACAAAAAAGTAAAATGTAAGGAAAATCGAGCAAAATGTAAAAATCGAATTTCCGCAAAAACCTCAAAACCATTGTGATACAAGGATTTTTTACGAAAGCGAGTGCTTAATCCTAAAATGTAGGATTAAGCAAAATGTAAGAAAAATCCTGCAAAATGTAATTTTAACTCAAGGAGGATCTGAAATATATACACCTACAAAAAAGAAGATTGCGACTGCAAATACTGCCTGTATTATTCGCATGGGAAATGCAAGCTCCCGTGGTGCTGTTGCTATGAAGATAAGGTACGCACGGGCTCCCCCTTCACCAAAGATATGCAAGGATACGGTGAAATCCAAAGCGGAAATCTCAAAGACTGCATGGAAACCGATCACGAACTTGCCGAGTGGTACGTCGATGAAGACGGCGAATTTATGAGCCGACAGATTCATCACGATGGGACGAATTACTACCGATACCGGAAATACCTGCCCGAAGCCACGGAAGACCAGATCGACCACCTGAAAGACCTTCTCTACGAAGGGAAAGCCACCGAAGAAGATATCGATGAAGTCACCGAACCGCTCGGTTCTGTTGTCAGCGCCGTGTACGGTTGGGACAACTGTCAAACGCTGTAAAGGAGGAAAATATGAGCGAATTTGACCGGCTTGAAAAGCAAGCCAAAATACTGAAAGAAAGATACAAACCCGGCATGCGGATCGAACTCATCCATATGGGGAGCGACCCGCAGCCGATCCCGGACGGAACCCGTGGAACCGTGGTCGGAGTCGATGACATAGGCTCGATCATGATGAAATGGGACAATAACCGTTCACTCTCGCTGATCTACGGAGAGGACAACTTCCGGGTCCTGACTCCCGAGGAAACCTACGCGGAGAGGTATGAAAAGCTCAACCGACAGTTCCTCGAGAAGCTCAACTCGGATGTCTTCTCCAAAGTCAATCTCGGTGAGTTGAAGAACCTCTGGGATGTCCTTTATTGCTCTGTTTGCGATTCCCGTGGTGTTCTTATCGAAACTCCTCGCCGTTTTCATTTTTGTGATCGCGGTGGTGATGTACTTCGCTGAGATCAAAAAGGTCGGCAAGGCGATCAGGGAACGCAGAAAGAAGATCGAATACGAACTCCCTCGTCTGGTCGCCAACATCGAAAAGACGCTCGTTCACAGCCGTGACGTTCTTGCCATTCTCGATAACTACAAGGATACGGCAGGACCCGAACTCAAACGAGAACTTGAGATCACTGTAGCGGATATGCGATCTGGCAACTACGAAGTGGCGCTCACCCGTCTGGAAGCCCGTGTCGGCTCCACGATGATGAGTGACGTGACGCGCGGGCTGATCGGTGTGATCCGAGGGGACGAAACAAGTGTCTATTGGGGGTCTCTTGTGCTGAAGTTCTCGGACTTTCAGCGTCAGAACCTCAAAGAAGAAGCGACCAAAGCCCCGAAAAAGGTGCGGAAACTCTCCATGGTCCTGCTCGTATGCTTCATGCTCGTGTATGTGGCGGTCATCGGTGAGGTCCTCATTTCGTCGTTGGGAGGTCTGTTCGGATGAGAAATATGCTGAAAAACAGAAAAGGCGAAACCTATATCGATGTGGCGATCACGGTGATGATCGTCGCGTTCGTTCTGGTTTTCGCCGTCAACGTTGTGTCTCTTGTGGCACTCAATCAGAACGTCAAGACCGCAGCCGATCAGCTGACCGACTATGCCGCGATGAACGGCACAGTGTCCGTGGATGAATACGCCGAAAACCTGAAAGAAAAGTTCGGTGTGGACTTCGCCTATTCCTTTGCGGGGAGCAAAACCATGGATGCCTCGGGACGGGTGCAGCTCGGAGAAGAAATCGTCTGTACGCTGACCTACAACCTGAGCATCCTCGGCTTTGATGAATTCGTTCAGCCGGTGACTATTCGGGCTTCTTCCTCGGGACTCTCTCAGGTCTATTGGAAGTGAGGCGGTCATGAAAATGCTGAAAAACAAAAAAGGCATCGCGTACATCTACGTGTGCGTGATCGTCATATTCATTGCCGCCTTGCTGTCGGTCATCATCCTCTATATGGGGCTGACCGCTCAGGTGCAGATCCAGAAACGGGACGTGCAGAAGAAGCTCGACGGTTACGTTGCACAGTACGCGACCGAATCCTTCGATGCCATCAAGCAAGGAAGCAAATTTGCCGACTATATTGACTATACGGCATTCGCAAAAGGCGTGTTTCCGGCTCTTGGCTTTTCAAGCGACACCGTGACCGTTTATGCATACGATAACGGGAACTGCTCAATGACGCGCCCGGAAGTTACAACTCTGAACGGTGACGGTTTCGGTCTGACGGTTCATTATACCGCGATCTTTCCAATCACATGGAACGGACGCACCTATTCGAGTCTCGAAGTGCCGGTAACGGTTTCGAGTTATTACAAATCCAAGTAAAGAAAGGAATCCTATGAAAAAGAAAAAGATTATTATCATCACACTTGCCGTAATTCTGGTGGCTGTCTTGATTGCATCCATTGTGATCGGCATCTCTAACAAGAATAAAAAGAACGACAAAATTGCCGAAGAAGCCGGTAAGCAACAGTCGGAAGACATTACCGATCAGTCAACCGAAACCGGTGTACTGACCGATGATATTCCTGCAATCCGTCCGAATCCGAAAGAAAAAGAGGAATTCAATGTCGAACCGGATATTGATGTCAGTAAAATGGCACGGGAACAAAATCCGACCGCTTCCGGCAATGAGGTCGAATACGACAGTAAGGATGTGGAAGATGAAAACTAAAATCTATTGGTGGATCATTACATCCTGTGTCTTGGTTCTGGCGGTTGTCGCGGTGTGCCTAATACTTGGAAAATCACCCGGCGAGAACACCGATACCCCAAAAACCGACGATGATCCGTCCGGTCAGGTCGAGATTATCGAAACGCCACCGGAAATCGACAGAAGGGTCAACAGGATAGAAAGTGATTCCGTGATTGCGGAAAGTCATCCCGAACTGCTCAACACTTCCATTTTGAAGCAAATCGACCTGATTACCAAAGGCAGTCCGTTCGTTGACTCTGACGGCAATTATTCGGTCGATGAATACGGGGAGATCATCCGCGAAACAAGTCATGTGATCGAATACGACAATGTCAAAGAAAACATGCAGTGGTTGGTCGACCGGTTCCATGCAGAAGGATATTCGGATGAAGCCATTCAGCAGATTCAAAGGCTTTATTACCATTACTGCACGGCTTTCAACAAAATGACAACGGAAGAAATGCTTTCCGGTCTTTCGAACTGTATCCCGAAAGAAGGTACGAACGCGGAAGAACTGACGAAAAACGCGGAAAGCGAATTCGGGTTTATCCGCGAAGACGGATATCCTTTCGTATTTGAAGATGACGTGGTTGCCGATGAGTATCTTCCGATTTTCGCAGTCAGAGATACAAGGTCATCCGGCTATACCGAAGACCTGGAAAACCTGTGCCTTTACGGTGCTTTGCACAACGCCGAAGATGACGGATATGAACGGAATCTTGAGAATTGGTTTCACCGTATTATCGGCGAACTCCATTCGGTGGGATATGGCGAAAAGGAAATCATCGAAGCACAGCTGTTATACTACGGTTCGTTGGCAGACCTGTCCTATCGCTCCGATTTGATCGATGCCATCCGAATCTGCATTCCGCAGGACCGTGAAATCGGATTTGACGAATTGAAGGAAAATGCCGATCAGGTGTTTTCCGTTGATCTGTCCGAAAACATACTCCTCTTTGAGTATCTTAACGGACAGGCAGTATTTGAGGGGGTGACTGCATGAAACGAAAAGGTATCCAATTGCTCGCAATGTTTTTGGCTATGGTGTTGCTCATCGCCTCCCTTGCCATTCCCGTGAGTGCTACCTGGACCTATCCGGATGGCGGAACGTTGACCGGAACTGTGGGAGGTAGAGGAATCACCCCAAACAAAACAATCTACATCTACCATAAAGACAGTAGCGGCAATTTGCTGAAATACTGTGAATATAAAACCGATAATGACGATTACTATTGCCACGGTGACTCACTGTACGGTTATGATATCATCGGCTTTTCCAGTAATCAAGGACTCGGTGAATCTTGCGTTTTGACATGGGCTGCCGGTAACGACTCTAAAGCAGGATATGCACAGATCGGTTGGCAGTTTTACAAAATTATCGGTGGCAAAAGTATCACCTGTAATGTGACATACCAAAAGCAGGAACCCACAAAATTTACAATCAATCACTATACCATTGACAAAAACGGATCGAAAACACTGTACAGTTCATCTACATCATCTTACACATACGGTAATTCCATGTATATCGGCAGAGTCTATCCGACCGGTTACTCGCTTGAAGACGGATACCTTTCCTCCATCAGCGGAACATTTACCTACGATGTACTTGATGCCGGAAAGAATGTTGATACCAGATTGTATTATAACTATCATCAAGGATCGCGAAGGGGGGATATGTATGATCGAAAGTCCTATACTTACTCTTCCAAGGATTATATCGACTATTGTGATAACCGCGAAATCAAGGTGACATTCCTGTACAGGATCAACAGCTACACGATTTCGTTTGATGCAAACGGCGGTTCTGGTGCGCCCGAGGCAGTAACCAAGTATTACGGCGATACTCTGACACTTCCGAGTACTACGCCCACAAGAAGCGGATATACCTTCCAGGGTTGGGGTACCAGTGCAAGTTCCACTTCTGCATCTTATCAGCCCGGCGGCTCTTATACCTCCAACTCGGCAAGAACGCTGTATGCTGTTTGGAAAAGCAATGCTCCGACAACCTATACGGTGAGTTATAATGCGAACGGCGGGTCGGGCGCTCCGTCTTCACAGACGAAAACGAAGGACGTCACCCTGACTCTTTCAAGCACCAAACCCACCCGTTCCGGTTATACCTTCAAGGGATGGTCAACGAGTTCAACGGCAACATCGGCAACCTATCAGCCGGGAGGAAGTTACACCTCCAATGCGGCCGTTACCCTGTATGCCGTATGGCAGAAGAACGCTACGACATATTCGGTAACCTATAACGCAAATGGCGGTTCCGGCGCACCCGGAACGCAGACAAAAACCGAAAATGTCACCTTGACATTATCGAGTACTAAGCCGACGCGCTCCGGTTACACCTTCAAAGGATGGGCAACCAGTTCAACGGCAACCGTTGCGTCATATCAGCCGGGATCGTCATATGTAGCGTTACAATAGAAGTGAGACCAAAGGGGTAGAAAAAGGCGATTGAGTTCG
>OLIT01001742.1_pt1 | contig 17836 bp, 5 predicted proteins | sample 1601341 | NCBI WGS metagenome assembly OLIT01 (sample SAMEA2452121, study PRJEB22498) | human gut metagenome | biome: human feces; feature: human gut; material: feces | place: Australia | collected 2012
TGATTCTCCATTTGCTGACGGATACGTTCACGGAATATTTTCCGTTCGGCGAGCAACTGGTCGATACGTGCCAGCAGATATTCTTTGCTGAATGGTTTCGTAATATAAGCATTCGCACCTAACGTAATCGCTTTTGTCTTGGCGCCTTCATCGTTCTTTGCGGTCAGGATAATCACAGGAATATGACTGATTTGGAAGTCTTTACGGATAGCCTGCAACATTTCCAAACCGCCCATTTCAGGCATCATCTGATCGGTCACTACGATGTCAGGATGATATAGATGCACTTTCTTCAAGCCTTCCACTCCATTATTGGCTACGTGAATATTGAATTTATCTTCGAGCTGAAGTTTTATCAACTGACAAAGGTCTTTATTGTCTTCCACCAACAAGAGGGTAGGCAACGAAGCGTCAATTTCCAGTTCTGCTTCCATTCCTTCCGATGAAGAAATAGTCTCAGCCGATTCTTCTTCGGAAGCGGTCGGAGCAACTTCTGTATCGCTGACATAGTAGTCAACTTCGGACGGACGGTAATGTTCCTTATCCATCAGAAGTTCTACGGTAAATACAGCGCCCTGTCCTTCGGGACTTTCGGCACGAATCACCCCGTGGTGCAGATTGACTATCTCTTTGGAAAGTGCCAGACCGATACCTGTACCTTGATAATACGGATTCTTTGTATTCTCCCCTTGTGAAAAACGTTCGAATATCTCGGTCAGTTTGTTTTGCGGAATACCCTCTCCATTATCTTCCACCCGCACATAACAACGTTTTCCGTCGTCCGTCAGGCCGGCAGTGACATGGATACTTCCACCGGCATGGGTAAACTTGAATGCGTTTGATATGATATTACGGATCACAATACTCAATTTATCTTTGTCCGCCCATACCATAATTGATTCATCCGGCAACTGAAAAGTAAAGCTGATTTCATTCTCTTCCGAGAGTACCCGGAATTCTTTTTGGAAAGAGGCAATCATTTCATTGAAATCAATCAAGGAAACATGCAAGCGCATCTTACCGTTCTGAATCTTGCGGAAATCTAGTATCTGATTGACTAACTGCAACATCTGATTGGTATTCTTCTCCATCAATTCTACATATTGCAATCCTTTCGGAGATAGTTGCTCGCGTTCTTTCAATTCCTGTATCGGGCCTTTAATCAATGTCAAAGGTGTGCGGAGTTCATGGGAAATATTGGTAAAGAACTTGATTTTCAGTTCCGAAACCTTTTGCTCGATATAGATGTCATTCTTCATCTTAATCATAAAGAAAGCCAGTCTTAGAGCAAAATAGAGAGCTGCCAACCCAAGAATAACGTAGATAAGCGTCGCCCACCAACTCAACCACCAAGGTGGAAGAATGGTAACGGCTAACGTACGACTGGAAACAAGTTCGGGACTGGCTTCATCTATCGTTTCCACACGGAACGTATAGCTGCCGGGGGGCACGTTGGTATAAGAAGCAATACGGTTCTTACCATTATAATGCCATTCTTTTTCGTATCCTTCGAGTATATAGCGGTATGTCACCCTGTTCTGATTGTAGAAATTCAAGGCGGCAAATTCTATCGTGAACATGGACTGGTTATAGTTCAGTCGAATCGCGTCTGTGTACGTAATGGATTCTTTTAGAATCGGGCAATCCTGGAAACTACGCAAATCCCGGTTGGAAACCTTAAAATCGACAATACGTGTATCATACTTCGTATGTTGCGTTTCCAACTTGTCAGGGGAAAATGCCAGAATCCCCTGACGGGTACCGATCCACAAATCCCCGTTCAATGTGCGGAGCGCGCTGCCCTCTTCCATTTCCACATTCAGAAATCCGTCATATTTGTCATAGTTACGGAACTGTTCGGTAGTCTTATTGAAACAGGACAGACCGATTTCGGTAGTAAACCACAGATTCCCATTCTTGTCTTCTACAATTGACTTGACTACATCATTGTTCATTCCTTCACGTATGCCGTAGGATTTGAAAACCGGTTCATGCTTTTCCTTGTCATATTGAACTAATTTATTCAGTCCTCCACCAAATACACTTACCCATATTTGTGAATCAGCATCTTTATAAAGCACATAGATATCATTGTCCGCCACGTTGGAACGGTCGCTAACCTGACGGTAGGTTTCAAACTGAATTTGTTCGGGTATGGTAAAATGTCCGTCAAAAGACATCAGGCCATCCATTGTTCCCACCCAAATACGTCCGTCTTCATCTTCCGTCATTGTACGCACTTCCATATAAAGCCCGTAAGGCGGATATTGTTTCAACCCGTTGTACTTATGTATAAAGCCAACTTCCCCGTTTTCTTCGGAAAGCAGGTTCAATCCCCCGCCTAATAATCCTACCCAAATGCGTCCCTGACTATCCTGATAGGTAAAATACACATCATTATTACTGATAGAGTTCGGATTTTTAGGGTCATTCTTGTAACGGGTAAAACGTAGGCCATGAGGTGAATTCATATCCGGCTCGGCTTTGACAAGTCCGTTTCCTTTGGTAGAGAACCACAGATTTCCGTCCTTATCTTCCATTATATGATAGACTGCCCCCAACAGATAGTTCTTGTCTGAGAAAATCTGCTTCACCTGTCCGTTACGATCCAGACGATACAAAGTCTGCCAGCGGGTTCCCACCCAAATATCTCCGTTCTTCGCCTGGAAAAGGGCACGTATCCCCTGATTCCAGGAAGTAGGTCTTTCGGTGGTAACGGGAACAGGAGATACTTCGGTCAACAACTGGAATTGTTTTTTGGGGAAATTCACTCTATACACTCCGCTACTTGTAGATGCCAGCCACAGAATACCATCCTTATCCAAAAGAAGATGGAAGAAAAGTTGGTCGGGAATGTCATCAGAGAACGGTTTCATTTGGTTGATACGGGTCATCTCCAGTTTATCCCTGTCGAACAAGAGGATTTCTCCGCTTGGAGTCAGGAAAAACATGCCTTGCTCGCCGGCATCCTGCATTTCAAAGTTTCCGATAGAATTCTGGACGGGGAATGTAAAGCGGCGGCTGCTTCTGTTCAGAGGATCATAATATATCAATGCATGATTCCCTTCCTGAAACCATATCTTGTCATATTTATCATAGAAGATCATTCCGGCATCTTTTTCGGAGATGGTAAACGGAAGTTTAGTGAGTTGCTTGTAACCGATATTGTATTCATAACTTCCTTCATTAGTGGTAATATACATCAAACCGGATTCTGTAACCAATAAATTGGAGATTGGCTGCTTGATTTCCGGTATTTCATAACGGTTCACTACTCCGTTCTGAGGGTCGATACTATAAATATGCCCGTCCCTATCCCCTAGCCACAGGAACTTGGAACTATAAGCAGCACAAGTGAATTGTTCGGGATTGGCAGAAATCTTTTTCTGTATGAAGTCACCCGGTTTATCTTTCAGGGCATCTCCTTTTCTAAGGGATAAAATCTGATAATCCATACCAATCCAGTTGATGAACTCGGCTGTTTCACAGAATACGTTGTGTTTCAGCCGCATATCATAGACGTTCACGTTGGGGCGTGAATCGTGCAACTGCTTCATTGTGATTTTTCCATCCTTATCGGTATGGGCACGTAGAAGGCTCTTGTCCTTGGTCAGTAGCAAGACGTCCCCGTCTTCCGTTGTCTGGATTTTGATAATCTGAATGTTTTCGGAGTATTCTTTTACGTCGTCATAGACTGCATGGAAACTTTCATGGCGTTTGTCGAACAGGTAGAGTTTGCGGTCGATGGTCTTAATCCATAGGAAACCGTTCTTGTCCTCCACGATGCGCTGAATCTTGCGGGGCGGAATATCTGCGGAATAAAAACCGTCGCGGTTATCGTACGAACGGAATTTTGTACCGTCAAAGCTACATAGCCCATACCATGTGCCGAACCAGACAAAGCCATCCTTTCCTTTTAAAGTACAATTGACGATATTATTAGACAAACCGCGCTCGGCTGTGTAGTGTTCAACAATCATATTCGGATAGGCAAAAACACAAGCGCCCATCATTGACAGTAATAGTATTAGAATATTCCGTTTTCTCATTTATGGTCATCATTGGAATTAAAATGTAGTCAAAGATACAATTTTTTTTGAAGATAGTGACCGGAATCACTATCTTCTTATCTTTTATCGTTCTATTTTTCTGTTCCAAATTCAGTCTGCTGACGTTCCACCTCGTCCAATACCCGTTGACGCTCTTCTTCTGTCAGTTGTACTTTTCCTTCGGATTTACTGTTTATAAAACCTGTTTTAACTGTTGGTGAAGTGACAGCCTGTTCCACATAACAGAAAGGAAGTTCTGCCGGAATACTTTCAAATTCCAGTTCGGCGGCTGTCGGAGCTTGTGTGCCCTCAAACTGAACGTGTGCTTTTACTTTTATCTTACCGGCTTTCCGTGTAGAACGGATCAGCACAGGAGCCGTTCCGAATTCCACGGCACGGGGATTGGCATTGATTGTGGCATCTCCAATAATCTCCCCCTCACCTTCTACCGTAAATACGATATTTTCTTTTGCCAGACGGCGTACGTTTCCATTATCGTCGGTTACTTCGGCAATTACCACAATGAAATCGGAGCCGTCTGCCACCAGGTTGACTTTTTGTGTATCCACATGCATACGCAGTTTGGTAGAACGACGGGAAGGCATTTTCTTTTGTGTGCATACCACTTTCCCATTGATAATACCTTCGGCAACCATATTGACCTTCTGCCAGTTCTTTTGGGTATAGCTGTATCCACGCGCTTCCCAAAAATCCCATACATCATCGAAAATAACAGGTGCGTTCGGCATATGCCCTTTCGCGTGAACCACAGGCTTCGTCCATGTTTTTGTTCCGTCATAAATAGAAAGACGCACAGAATCACAATTACTGAACACTACTACGTCTTTATCTGAGAATTGCGACATTTCGTGAGCAATAAATATCATCGGCCCGCATTCAGCTATAGGATGTTCGAGATTGGCAGGTGACTGGCTGCGAAACATTTCATAAGCGTATTTCTTCTGACGGAAAGCATCGTAGACACCACCCCAATAAGGGTCAGGGTGATAACCGCGCTGATGGTCAAACGGATGCCATTGGGCACCGCCGATAAACAGACCTGTGGTGCGGTACATTTCATCATAGCTTTTTGCCAGGGATAATGCCTGTACAAGCAGCGGTCGTTCTCCCCAACTACGGCTTGCACGGTTGTTATTATTGTGTGCGTACCAATCGTCCACGTTTTCTCCAAATTCACGGGTAAAGATACACTGTTCCGGCCTGTCCGCTTTTTCATCATCGCCCGGCCAGCCGTAGACTACATCGTAATGTTCCTTTACACCGGCAGAATGCACATCGGCAGCGGCTATTGGACGTCCCGGATACGGATATTCTTCCTTCGTAATTTCAAGTGCCTTCAGTGCAAAGTCGAGCGGATAGCGAGTCTCATTCAGAATGGGTTCCCACATCAGCACGGAAGGATGATTGCGGTCACGACGAATCATCTCACGGGTATTCTGATGAACCAGTTCTCCGAATTTCGGGTCTTTGTTCCAGTATTGCCAGCCAGGAGTAGCGACGATGACAAACAAGCCGAGTTCATCACAGGCATCCATAAAGGATGGGTCCTGCGGGTAATGCGCTACACGGATGATGGTACATCCTGCATCACGCAGACGCTTTGCATCACGCCATTGCTGTGAATTGGGAAGAGCATTGCCTACGTATGCGAAGCCCTGATGACGATTGGCTCCGACTAATTGTCCGAAAGGTTTTCCATTCAGCCAGAAACCCTCCTTGCCACGAAATTCCGCCAGGCGGATACCGATACGGGTCGTTCCTCCGTCAATGGAACGGTTTCCTTTCTTTATGCGGGATTGTACTCTATATAGATAAGGAGCATCCGGTGACCAGAGTTTCGGATTCCTCACTTCCATCTGCTGACGGATTGATTTCTTTTCTCCGGAGTTCAGAGAAAGTTTGCCGGACGTACGTTTGATAACGTTGCCTTCGGCATCTGTAAGGGTCGTTTCTATAGTGACGGATTCCGAACGGGTATTATCGTTCTGAATCTCCGTTTCTACATATACTTGTGCGCTCTTTTCGCTGATCTTGTCAAAGTGAACGAATACGCCGCCACCGCCAACTGTGCGGGAGTCGATGGCATCGGTAATGGCAACCGGAGATTTGGCAATCATCCATACATCACGATAGATACCTCCATGATAAGCAAAATCCAGTGTGTATTGGGGCTTTCCGGGAGGGTATGATTTATCGTTGCTGTTGTCGGTATAGACGGCAAGGAGGCAGGAGTCTCCGGCTTGTACGCCGTTTGCCGTCAAGTCCAGTGTGAAAGGCAGATAACCTCCAAGATGTTCCTGGACACGTTTGCCGTTCAGGTAAAGTACTTGCTTTCCCATTGCCGCTTCAAAATGAAGGAGTACACGCTGTCCTTTCGTCGCGGTGGGAACTACAAAATGCTTGCGATACCACGCAGGACCCTGATAATTGCGGCAACCACTGCCTTCGGCGGGCATCAGTTCCACTGTGTGAGGGGTAGAAACGACCTTCCAGGAACGATCGTCAAAATTTACAGCTTCCGCCCCCCGGATATCGCCTTTGAAGAATCGCCATCCCGGATTGAAGTTATATACTTGTCGCCCGCAATCGGGAAGCGGAATAAATCCGGCAACCGATGTTTCGGGACGGTAAGTATCTGCTGCCTGCCCATCGAAGGAGAATAGCAGTAGAAATAGGGATAAGATTAAAAACGGTCTTTTATTCATAGTGCTTTTTATTTATGTATTCTTTTTTTTATTTTTCTATCATTATAACAATGTCTTTCTTTCTGCTTTCCGGTGATACTTTAAGATTTGTTACTTTTCCGTCTTTTAAAGTTGCTTCTACCGTCGTATTGCCCGGAGCATGGAGTTTGAAATGGACGTTCCATTCTTTGGGCCAGGCGGGGAACAGAAGTATTTGTGTTCCATTCGTTTGTAAGAGCATCTCCTGAAGTCCTATCATGCCGCTACCTCCCCAGTTGTGGTCGGGTGTCCAGTCATATCCCGGTCCCCAGAAGGCAGGAAAACGGTGGGGACCATCTGATAGCTTTGCCAGAGAAAGGCTTTTGGCTTCTTCGGTCAGCCCCAGACAGGCTGCCCAGATGTTGTCTTGCTTCCATCCGGTGTGGGAGCGGAATTTGAGTGCGTCGGGATCATAGAAATACGTATCACGAGCTATTTCCAGATTTTCCTTGCCTACTCCGTAGATGCGCCAGGGAAAAACCGGGTAGAGTTGTGGTGTCTCTATATTGTTGATTCGTTCCCAGCTTTTGGCGGGAGAAATCGTTTGTTTCCATGCCGGAGTCATGGTAGAAGCCTGAAGATTAAGAGAATCCTTGACTTCGATATAACGTAATGGAACCGGAGGAATTGTTTCCAGCATCTTTTGCCACTTTTCGTTGTTGCAAACTTTGATGTAAGTCTCCAATACAGTTCGCAGTGCGGCGATGGTGCTGCTGGCGTTGTTGGTCATCTTGTAAGTTTCGCAGGCAGAGCCGGGGAACAATATCAGGTGTCCGTCACCATCCAGTGCTTTGCGTCCCCGACGGGAAGCGAGTAGCCGATAATGTTCGTCGAAAAAGGTCAGCGAACTTTCAATCAAAGGCAAATACGGAGTTATGTCGGCACCGGCATAATTCTTCGTTTCCAGAATCATCTGGCAAAATTCAAGAATAGTATCCCATTCATATTCCAGCCACGCATTGTATTCCAGTCCTTTGTCAAACCAAGCCGGACGTTTGAAACCATATTCTGCGGGATTGGGTAAGCCGAAGTTTTCTATCTGTTCACAGAAGCAGGCTCCCTCGTGTTGCCAATATACATGGCTGCGGAGTTCCGCATTCTTCAACATCCGGTTATAGAAATTGAATTGGGAAGGCATCATGTCGAAGTCACCGCTTTTCAGCATCGGCCAGTAGACAAGACGCTGATTCTGTGCAGTCATTGTTCCTCCTCCCCACTTTCGGTAGTCAGGAGTGAATGCCTGCTTCTCGTCTATGTGGCAGGGATCGAAGGTGAATAAACCACCGTTGAATTTGGTAGGGACACTGCCATAAGCATTGCAGCCCAGCATATAGCGGAAAAGAGTGTAGTTTTGGGTGATTTCTTTCAATGCATCTTTCGCGTCGCTCTTTTCTTTATTTCCGGTTTCTTTTTCTACTTTGCTGTTCTCCTTGTTTTCGGTTTCACCGATCGTTTCGATAAAACTCCGTTGCCAGAAAGCATTCCACCATAGGCGGGTTTGTTTTTTATCCTGTGATACCACTTTAGACGATATCTTTCCTTGTGGGGCAATTCGTTGCCAGGCTGTTTTCAGACCTTGCTCCCATTGGGTGACGGTTTCCGTCTGTTCTGTGTGTAACACAACTGAGAAATGATGCTTTTTAGAAGCTTTCAGAGAACGAAATCCCCAGGCGCGGTAATCAGTTCCGGCATATACACTGTCTGAAGTACCTGTATATTCCAAATTCTCTCCTGACAAATACCCTCCGAAAGTCAGATTTTTGAGAGGATTCATCATCTGGAACTTCACTTCATTCATCCCTTGCTGGGCAACTGCTACATCAAATACTGTCTCTTCCGCATTACGATGATAAAACAAAAGGCGTTTACTATCCTTTTCGGATGAATTCTCCAATGAAATGAAGTCGGCATGCGTCATCGTTCCTTTTGGAGGAGCCCACTTATAGGAACATTGCTGCCCCTCTCCTTTTCTGATCAGCCGATCCTGGTATCTCCAGTTTTCATAAAAGATTTCCGCCTGCAAAGACCGGTCATTAACCACTTCGATGTGTACTACCGGATGAAAGACATCTGCCCAGAGTTGTACTTGTGTCCCTTCGGCAGAGATTTCAACATAACCGTCGATCAGCTTTAATTCCTGCCGGAAATCCTTTGCGTCTTCAAAAGGATTGGGAGATAACCGGAGGCGAAAACGTCCCTGCTTCAACTGGCAGTTGTTTTCATCGAACGTACCGCTCCTGCTCAGATAAAATAGTATATCCCCCTCCTCTACCCATATGTTCATGCCGATATCTCCCCCGCCGCATGGCATCGATTCGGAGGAATTCCGGCTGGGAGTATCCCAAACGACATTGGCATGCTGGCTCCAAAGAACCGACACGCCAACGAATATCATTGCTATAGCCAGATAAAATCTCTTCATATTTTCAAATTACCAATCGTCCGAACGGAAAGACCCCAACGGCAGCCCATCACAATATACATCTCCTTCCACATAATTCTCAAATCCATAGCGGACAGCTACCGGATGCGGAACTTTATCACTTTTTACTAGCATTTTGCTGCGTTCGATCCATGCTTTCGCCGGGTAGAATACTTTGTGTTCACCTGCCACCTGAGTTTTTCGATTCGAAACAGTTTTTACCGCTGATCCACATATTCGCACGTTCAAAGCTGACGACGACAGTATCATTCTTGATTTCAATACTTTTGTAATAAGGACTTTCTCCGTTCACCCCCTCTACTCCGTACGTCTTTGTCAGTGCAAGGAGTGCCAGACGTTCTCCGGCAGCCTGTTTCTTTGCGGGATGAATTCCCTTTTCCATTCCTGCATCCAGCAGTACAGCCATGCCGCTGTTAGACACACGATGTTCTACCTTTGCCTGTGCTTCTCGCAAATAGGCTGAATTAATCACCTCTTTACCTTTTTCAGTGATAATACCATAGTCATAAGGAGCTATCTGACAATAGTAGAAAGGAAAATCACCTTGTTTCCATTCGGCACGCCAGCCGTTAATCAATGTGGTAAACATATCCGCATAGGTATGGGCACGATTCCAGTTATCTTCTCCCTGATACCAGATCACTCCTTTCATGGTCATACCGATCAATGGATGCAACATACCATTATAGAGTACGGTCGGGGTACGGTTTTTCGATTTGATATCAGCTTCCGATTGAGGTATCTTTGCATCTGGAAATGCTTTCAGCCAATCGGCAGTCATCCATGCCTCACAAGCAGAACCGCCCCATGCCGCTACTACGAGTCCTACCGGAACTTCTAATATTTCATTGACCAGTCTTCCGAAATAATAGGCCGTCGCACTGAAATCACGGACACTGACCGGAGCCGCTTCTTTCCATGAACCGACTACGTCGTTCTGAGGGGTAATGGTAGAAGTTCGTTTTACCGTAAACAGGCGGATATGAGGATTTTTGCTGCGAAGAATATCCATATTGGCATTCTCTACAGGTTGGTTCTTGAATCCTTTCATCGGCATTTCCATGTTGCTCTGACCGGAGCACAGCCATAATTCGCCTATCAGAATATTATTCAGTGTCTTTTGGGTTCCATCGTCGAAAGTGATGGTATACGGTCCGCCGGCTTCCGGAGTGGAGACTGAAAGTTTCCATGAGCCGTTCTTGTCTGCTGTTACTGCATATTGTTTTCCGTTCCAGCCGGTAGTGACTGTTACTTTCTTATTCGGAGTTGCCGTTCCCCAAAGGTTGGCATTGGTTTGTTGCTGCATCACCATGCCGTCAGAGAAAATAGCGGGAAGTTTCACTTCCGCACGCATTGACAGGCAGGCAGCGAGCAGAAAGCTTGCTAATACTGTGCTTGTTTTAATTCCTGAACTTTTCATTCTTATTTGTTTTTATTCGCTACTTCAAAATTCAAAGGTCCGAGCAATCCTGCAGGAAGCAGGGTGTTTTCTGCTCTCCGGTATTTGGCATTCGTCCATATTCCATCGAAAGGAGCTTTTCCTTCATCGGCTCCTTTGAGTGCATTCGCCCAAGTATTGGTCACTTCGATTTCCAGTTCATTCACACCTTTCTTTAAGGCTGCCGTAATATCAGCCCGATAAGGAGCTGTCCATATCGTTCCGCAATCTATGCCGTTCACACGGACAGTAGCCAGATCACATACTTTTCCCAGATTCAGATATACTTGTTGGCCTTCTTTCACTTTACTTTTCCAGCGGAATGTTGTTTTATACACTGCTGTTCCGGAGTAATAGCGTATTTGCTCATCTTCTTCTTTGCTCCAGTCAAAGAGTTCCTGTCTTTGGATAGTCTTACCGTTTGCTGTAAAAGTCACGGTATATTCTGTTGCTTCCAAGCCTGTCTCCGAAGGTTCTTTTACCGAATCCTTCTTTTCCTTGCGCTCTTTTTCCGAAGTTTCCTTATCATCTTCTTCTGCAGGGTATACGATGAAGACAGACTCATTCGGAGCTAATGTTAAAGTGATTTCCGTACGATGGCTTTTTTGTTCGTAAGGAATGTCAGCGTTAATCTCACCCGTCACTGGATTCCAGCATTCCGGCTTTCTGCCGTCGATGCGCATACTGGCGGTAAATGTACGTGTTTCTTCCAGTTGGTTGGCGATAAAATAAATATCCCCCTGTTCTCCTTGCCGATGTGTCCAGGCAATGTTTTCCGGTACGATCAGATCACGTTCCAGACCGTATGAGGAGAAATCATCTTCTTTATATGGAAGAGAAGGAATCAGTATGCCTGCTTCTTTCAGTTCATTTATCTTTTGTTTTACTTCCGGAGACAGTTCTGCGGGGTCCGGATTCATCGGACGTGGAAGTGGTAATACTAACACTTTGTAACTGGCTCCACCCGGTAATGTCATCCTGCCGTTTTCCGCTTTAGCCAAACGGAGTAACGCGTCTTTGTTAAAGCTGTCATAAGCATATCCTCGAAGTGGATTTACCCACTTTTCAGGATCAGCCATATTGGCGGAATGTGTTACGCCTACAGGACGCACACGTAAGGGTTGTCCTTCGTTTGCCAAACGGATTCGTTCGCTTTCCACCCGCTCTGCACCGAAGATGCCCGGTAAAGAAGGAACTAAACGTTCCGGCAATATCGAACGTCTTGGCATCTCTTCTCCTGTAAAAACTGCAATATCCGCCACCGGATGCCCGTATTGCAGCAATGATTGGCAACGGGTGATGTATTCACAGAAAGCCTTTGCACCCTTATTCCACCACGTCTGGTCACGCTGGAGGAAAAGGCCGATACCATCCAAAGTCATTCCCGGTTTGCGGTCCAGCCAAGGATTATGGACATATACATGGAAGAAAAGGCGGTTGATGCCTAAAGCATAGTTGCGGTCCAGTAAGGCTTTCAACATTCCCGGATGTTCGTTCCATGTTCCGCGTACTTCCGTGAAACCTTCTGCCTGGATGATATTCTTGCCGTAGATATGCGCTCCGCTGATGGCATCCAGCATATCATTCGGTTTGTCGTGGGTTGGGCTGTTCAGCCAGAATTCTCCCATGGGAAGGTCTACTTTCTGATAATGCAGTAATCCGTCACTTACCATGGTAGGCGCTACGCATTCGGCTGAGAACTGGCAATCATATTCTTTGGCACAGTCGGCCAAGACTTGATAGAAAACATCAACGACCAGTTCACCTATCGTTGTGCGGACATCACGCAGAATCTTTTCGCTTCGTTCGGCACTCTCCATCGGAATACCTGCCAACAATGGTAAATAAGGCATCAGGTCGTATCCACGGCGTTTCCGGAATTCTGCGGCAAAAGTATCGCTCCAGTTCTGGCTTCCGCATTCCCAACTATCCACGTGCATGTATTTTAATACACGGTGGGCAACGTCCGGATTTGTCTTTACAAATGCTTGCGCAAACCAGTTGTCGAACTGCTTGCGAACAGCTCTTGGATTAAACTTATCGCATTCCAGTCCTTTTCCTCCTCCGGCAGTTGCGTTCGTATGTCCGGTGGCGGTATGTCCCATGCGGAGTAGTTTCCACTTTCCTTTGGGGAGAGTAGTTGTCAGTGTTCTTTCTTTAAAATTGTCGCTCGGACTATTTTTAAAGGGATCTGTCAGGTTGATAATCTGTGAAAGGGCATAGCAATCTTGCTCCCCTATTTCCTCCTTCTTCGTGGAGGAAGCTACACGCCATACCAGTCCGGCTTTACCTTCCCACTGATCCAGTCGGGCTTCCCGATGCAGACGCAGTTCCTTGATTTTCAGATTTGGTTTCCATTTTGCGGCATCCATATCTTCACTTCCCGGTTCACTGCCTTCGGGTGTCCAGTAGAAGCGGAAATAGCGGGCAGTTGTAGCAGGAATTGCATGAGTGGAATTTTCATCTGTATTCTGCCATCCCTGGCGTGCGGGGACGAGCTGTTTCACCAAACGGTAGTTAATCCCATCATCACTTGCCATCACTTTCAAGCGGTGCGCCTGATAATTATTGCCACTTAGAATGATTTCAATATTGCGGCAGGTGAAAGGCTGTTCGTATTCATATTGAATATAGCAGGGATATGATGAACGGATGACTCCGGCATCATCCATGTTCACAGTCTTCTTGATGTCAATATGATTTCCTGTGGCTATATTGGCACAGGTTATTTTGGCCGGCATAACGTCTGCCGCTTCCTATTTTACAGGCAGGGCAAATAAAGAAATATCTTCATAAAAACCTTCGTATGCCTCCGGTTGCGGTAAGTGTAGTCCTTTGATTTTGCCACCATCAACGATTGTATCACTCCAGACTACCTTTTGCATCGATTCTTTCGGAGTCATCCACGGACCACCAGCCAATGCGAAACCATCACAAATATGCATTCCTAACTTTAATCCCAAGCGGTCGGCTTCTTCCATGCTGAAACGAACCATTTCCCACCATTCGGGTGTTAGTTGTTGCGCCTTTCCATTGTATTGTGGTCCTTCTTTGATACCTTTGATAGGCATCAGATAAGTACCTCCCAGCCCAGCACGTTTCATTGCTTCCAAGTCAGCCGTAATCCCTTCTTTGGATACGGCTCCAAACATCCAGTACCAAAAAGTCCAAGGCTTTGCTTCGTCAGACGGATTTTGGAATTGTTCGCGAAGTGAATGTGTTTGCAGAGCATTGGCAGGAGATATAACAGTGCATGCCAATAATGAGATTGCAAATATTTGTTGTTTCAGTCGGCTTTTCATTCTAATCTATATTTTTATATATAGATAAGACGAAAAACGGACTGTTTTGTACTCACTGTATTCTCCTTGCTCAAATTAAACTATTTAATTTCTTAGGCAGTATTGCTTTCTACAAAATAAGTCTCATTTCACCGCTTCTTCTATTCGGGATACTAACTGCGGATTACTGGGACGTGCCGCAGTTCCGAAATCAATAATCTGCCCCTTTCTATTTATTAATACATAGTAAGGCATCCTGTCTATTTTCCATTGCTTACGAATTTTCTGATAGTTATTTATTCCCAAATAATCAGTCACATGAACACATTCAATTCCCCGGTTTTTCAATGAATACTCATTCAGGCATTCCTCCCATTGTTCTTTGGGTTCACTCACACAAATGGAATATATAATCAAATCATCCGTAGAGAATTTGCTGCGCAATTGTTTTAAAGGTTCCATTTCTGCCAGACAAGGAGGACACCATCTGGCCCAAAAGTCGAAATAAATCACTTTTCCACGATTCTTTTCGAGCACATCATAGACAGGTTTCATGTATGGCATACGTGTTGTATGCTTTGAGTTCTCATGGAATTCGCCATATAATAAATTGTCGGAAACAGGCTGTGGATTTTTTAGATACGATTTGGTCTGATTATAGATCTGCATCACCTGTGCACGTAGATGTGACATTTTAACGATTGAGTCAAACTGTGTACGTTTTTCGTGAAAAGCAAGTGTGTCATTAGTACATAAAGAACCGGCTATCAACTTAGTATATAAATACTGATTCATCTCACTCTCCCCCATTGTAGCCATGATCTCTTCTATTGAAGGATTCTTTTTATCTCTGAAAGCGATCCCATAAGCAATATATCTTTCTGCTTCATCAGCAACATCGTATAAGCGTGCCGAGAGTATACCTTTAGTATATAGTCTATTGATTTCAGGTAAAAGTGTATGATAACGGTCCATCTCTTTTCTCGTTTTAAACAAGTATGACATACCATTGAATAACAGCGCATAATAATAATCCTGCTTCAGCAATTCTTCAGTAAACAGTACTACATCTTCCATTGGCTTGTACTTCACCAGATACTCATTCCTACGTTCCAAACGAAAATTATAATCCTTTTTTAATTCAGCCTCAAAATCCTTAACGTCTGATTCCGGTTTCATATTGTAATTCTGTATATAGTAATATGCACTTTCAGTGAACGCCAATATCTCCTGATTAAGCTTTTCGGCATCACCTGTTACTTTAGGATGAAAAAGATCTTTGAAGTCTATTTCTACATGTATGCTGTCTCCCGGGTGGATATAAAGATGTTCTGCATAGTTGCGGATAGAAACCTCCCTTAATTTGGCATAAACCGGAAAGCGGAAAGAGAATGAACCATCTTTTTGTATGGGCGAACGATACTGATTTCCCATATCTCTGAAAAATGGGATAATGAGAGTCAGTTCCTTTTCCTGAGGATAGAAATCCCGGTTTAGAACTTTGCCTGTAATGACTGCTTCTTCAGCATACTCTTCCAATGAGGGATTGCTTTCCTCTGTTTGTGCAGAAGATTCGGACTGGAAATTACTCTGGGCTTTTTGACGGCATCCGGCAAACAACAAGGTAATTATTATCAGAAAGTATAAACTGTGTTTCATTGTGTTTGAATATTAGTATGTTCGTAAATCTAACATTTAAGAGTTCTTGCCTCTAAATGTATGAAATTATTTTTAGAGGCAAGAACTTTTGACAGGTTATCTGTCTCAATTTTAGATATTTCACATTATATATACATAATTTGTGGGATAAACAGGCCGAATGCTATAGCCAACGTACAAACTTCCTGATATACTAGTTCTTTACCAATTGCGTCAGGATACAATAGGAAAGCAAAATACCAATCAGCCAGGGAAAATAACCCAAAGGAAGAGCCGTCAGGCCGATGGAACGTCCGAAAGCTGTGAAAGGAATAAGAATGCCTACTGCCATAATTAAGAACGTCAGCCCCATAACAGGCCACGTGGCCCGGCTTTGTATAAATGGTATCTTACGGGTACGTATCATGTGGACAATCAATGTTTGGGATAACAAACCTTCTACAAACCATCCGGTCTGAAACAAAGTCTGATGTTCGGGACTGTTACAACTGAACACATACCACATGACCAGATAGGTAGCAATATCAAAGATAGAACTGATAGGCCCTATATAAATCATAAAGCGACTCAGGTCGGATGCATCCCATTTGCGCGGTTTCTTCAGAAATTCCGGGTCCATACGGTCGAATGGAATGGTTGTCTGTGATATATCATATAATAGGTTCTGAATCAGCAAATGTATCGGCATCATGGGCAGGAACGGCAGAAAGGCGCTTGCAAACATCACGCTGAACATATTGCCAAAATTGGAACTGGCAGTCATCTTTATATACTTATTGATATTACCAAATGTCTTTCTACCTTCGAGTACGCCGTCTTCCAATACCATCAAATCCTTCTCCAGCAAGATGATATCCGCACTTTCTTTTGCTATATCTACTGCCGAATCGACAGATATGCCAATATCTGACTGACGCAAGGCGCCTGCGTCATTGATGCCATCTCCCAGAAACCCAACTGTATTACCTTGCTCCTGCAACAGAGAGATTATTTGCGTCTTCTGCAATGGAGTGAGTTTGGAGAATAAAGTGGTGTCTTTTACTGTTTCTTTCAATGTTGTTTCATCCATTTCCTCCATTTCTATTCCGGTAAGGGAGTGCCCGATATCAATCCCCACCTGACGGGCAATAGCTTTCACTACGGTATCATTGTCTCCCGACAATATTTTGACTGCTACTCCATGCATATATAATTGTTCGATGGCTTCAGCGGCAGAAGGTTTGGGAGAATCAAGAAAAGCAAGATATCCGATCAACACCATTTCCTTCTCATCTTCGATGGCAAAATTACAGTCTTTTTCGATGAAACTTTTCTGGGAAACCGCCAATACTCTCATACCTTGACGGTTCATTTCCTCACTGATCTTTTGCGCTTTTATTTTCAAGGAGTCAGTCAAAGGATGTATCTCTCCGTCGAACTCGGCATACAAACAGACATCGAGAATCTCTTCTACCGCTCCTTTGGTAATAATTTGCCGCTTCCCTTGCCTGTCTTCTATAACGACAGACATCCTTCTGCGTGTAAAATCGAAAGGAATTTCATCGACTTTGGTATAGGCATCCTTCAAATGTTCCAGATTCAACTCTCTTACATGAGAGAGGATTGCCTTATCCATCAGGTTTCTCAAGCCGGTCTGAAAATAACTGTTGAAGTACGCGTGACGAAGAATACGTTTACTGTTGTCATCGCTGCCGTCTGCATTGATATACTTCTCCAACACAATTTTATCGCAAGTCAATGTGCCGGTTTTATCAGTACAAAGTATATCCATTGCTCCAAAATTCTGAATGGCATTGAGGTTCTTTACGATTGTTTTCTTTTTGGACATGGCGATTGCTCCTTTAGACAGGTTAGCCGTCACAATCATAGGTAACATTTCGGGAGTAAGACCGACTGCCACAGATACGGCAAAAATGAAGGCTTCGAACCAGTCACCTTTCGTAAAACCATTCACGAAAAACACGAACGGAACCATGACCAGCATAAAACGAATCAATAAAAAGCTGACCTTGCTGATACCTTTATCAAAGGCTGTAGTGGCACGATGTCCGACCAGACTTTTGGCTATCGTACCCAGATAGGTTTTATTCCCCGTCTCAAAAACAATTCCTTTTGCCGCACCGCTAATCACATTGGAGCCCATATAGCAGATATTATCCAACTCTATAACACTTCCCTTACGAAACTGTTGTCCCAGTACTTCCGGAAACTTTTCTATCGGT